>Ga0209203_1001088_pt1 | contig 20529 bp, 20 predicted proteins | sample AD_UKC109_MetaG_FD_184423 | JGI IMG/M metagenome (GOLD analysis project Ga0209203, IMG submission 184423) | Active sludge microbial communities of municipal wastewater-treating anaerobic digesters from Hong Kong - AD_UKC109_MetaG (SPAdes)... | ecosystem: Engineered > Bioreactor > Anaerobic >... | reverse complement strand
GGCCTGCCCGCCTAAATTAGGTGCTGTTACAAAACTGGCACCGGGCGAATCTGTCCCGCCGCCTCCCCCTGAAGATCAGAGGGATGTAGTAAGAAAGAGTAAAAAAGCAGAGGCTGAGTAAAACAGCAGCCTGATGCGTTGAATACAAAGGCCTCGCAATATCAATTGCGGGGCCTTTTCTGCCTCTAATCAGAAATTATATAACCGGAACCATTCAATCCGCCATAGGCGGACGAGGGTTCGATTCCCCGCCCCTTGGGGCGTTCAATGCTTTTTACGATACCCCGCTGCTCTGCGGCGGGGTAGTTTATTTTACGATAACCTCTTCGCTCCCCACTGTCTAAAGGTATTCAGTTAAACATTACCACCAAAAACAATAAAGAGTTAACGCCAAATCAATTAGCAGGATTAACTCTCATAAGGTTTCTGGTGCCTGGGACGAGAATCGAACTCGTACAGAGCTAAGCTCCGAGGGATTTTAAGTCCCTTGCGTCTACCTATTCCGCCACCCAGGCAACTTATAGCAAGCAACGGTCTTAATTTATTTTGAGATTAACGGGATTGCCCACTCAACTCATGTTAATTGCCTGGGATATTAACACGTGCTATTATAATTCGCAAATTATTTTAGCATGTGATATATGAAAAATAAAATTGAAGACTGAAGAACCAATCTGTTTAATCGCCTTATAAAGATTAACTGTAAATCCTATCCAATGTACACTGTTTTAATATTAATACTTAAAATATTCGGATTAGCATTAGCATTGACAGGCCTCATCGGAGGAATCATGCCTGTTATCCCAGGCCCTCCCCTGAGCTTTTTGGCCCTGATCATTCTCTCTTTTGCAGAGGATTGGCAGACTTTCAGTTTCAAATTTTTGATGATAATGGGCTGTTTGACTCTTATTGTAACGCTTTTGGATTACGTATTACTGTCTATAGGCGCAAAAAAATTCGGGGCATCAAAAACAGGAGTCTGGTTTTCTCTTTTTGGAATGCTTGTAGGTATCTTCTTTTTTCCTCCCTGGGGAATGCTTTTTTTTGCACTGGCAGGGGCAATAACTGGTGAACTTTTAGCAGGCAGAAATAGCAGTATGGCCCTTAAAGCAGGCTTAGGGGTATTTGTTGGGAATATTATGGGTATTGCGTTAAAACTTTCACTATCCGGAATAATTCTCTTCTTTTATATCAAAGAGATGTTTTAGTTTTTTAATTCAGATAAATAATCTTTCTATTTTAATAATTGGAATAAAACTGTATTTTCTATATAATAGTTCTTTTTTATGAGCTATATAGGATTAAAATTAAATTATATATGTCATTATTATTCTTGTTAACAAACTAACTTTGTGACATAAAAAAAAATTAATGATTTTGGATAAAATGCCGATAGGTTAATAAATGAGATCCTGCAATCTTAATATTTTTGATTTCAGTTTATACTATTCTGTAAAATTTCCTAATTTATTAAATTGCTATTTAATTCGTTATATTTAAGAATAGCTAACCTAATAAGTTTAAGTAAATTTGCCGGAAAAGATGGCTTAAAACTTTAAGCTTTTTACCAACCCGTAATGAAAATGACTTTTTGTAATAAGAACAAATTTTTCAGGTTAATAGAACGGAGGTGAAAAAATGACAGGTTTTTCTAAGGCATTGGATCATACAGATGATGCCATAAATGAACGTGAAGGAAAATATTTGACATTTACATTATGCAATGAAGAGTATGGCATCAGTATTTTAAAGATCAAGGAAATTATAGGCATGATGCCTATAACCACTGTGCCTCAAACACCGGACTATATAAAAGGTGTGATTAACTTACGCGGAAAAGTTATACCTGTTGTCGGACTGCGCCGCCGGTTCGGAATGGAGGCCATTGACTACACAGAACGAACCTGCATAATAGTGGTTGAAACTGAAGGGCAGGATAGAGTGCTTCCAATAGGAATTATCGTTGATTCTGTTTCAGAAGTTATTAATATCAAGGGAGAAGACATTGAAGAGACTCCCACATTCGGAGCCAACCTTAAGACAGAATATATACTCGGAATGGCAAAAATGGAGGGTGGGGTAAAAATACTGCTCGATATTGATAAAGTCTTGAATACCACGGAAATAGAAATAATAGAAAAAATAGCATAGCAAAAGAGAGGTAACGAATGAAAAACGTCAGATTAAGTGTAAAACTTATTTTTGCCTTTGCGATTGTGGCTTTAATTACTTTAGCTGTTGGTATTGTAGGATGGAACAGTACAACAAAACTAAGTAAACATCTGGAAGAAGTTGGTAAAAGGCGTTTGCCCTCCATACAGAACTTGCTAATAATAGAGCAAGCCATGAAATCCATTATAGTTGCCCAGCGCACACTCCTAAGCCCAATGCTTGATATAGAAACCCGTAAAAAGCAATTTGCTGACATCGCTGATGCAAGACAACTATATGTAAAAGCATGGAAAATCTATGAATCTCTCTCGCACTCACCTGAAGAAACAGATATGTGGAAGAAATTTGTTGCAGCCTTAAATGCAGGTAAGGAAGCTAACAACGAATTCTTTACTCTAGCTGGTGACCTTGAAAAAATGGGCATATTAAACCCGACAGCCCTTAGGGAAAAACTGGAAAATTTCAGTTCAGAACATAATAAATTAATGGCTCAGACAGTGCTTCTGATTCAGACCGGTAAAAAATTCGAAGGAGGAGAAGATAAAACTAAATGTGCCTTTGGCCAATGGATTATGTCTTATAAAACAGAAAATCCCATTATTAACGAGGCCTTAAAAGAAGCAATAGTATATCACGAAAAATTTCATAAATGCATTGCAGATATAAAGCGGTTTCGATTGGAAGAACTCAATCTCTTGGAGGCTTTAAATACATATAAAGAAATCATGATTCCTGCGGCTGAGGAATTTTTTAATTACCTAGGGAAAATAAATCAGGAAGCCCGCAAAGCTGAAAATATCTACCTTAAAATGATAACTCTCGGCACGGAAACAACAAGGGTAAAGCAGTTAGAAGCTTTAGAAATATTGAACGATATAATAGCTTACAATCAAGAGTGGGCTGACAAGTCCATAAATATCGCTGAATCTGACACGTATAATTCCAAGATTATGGCTATAATAGGCATGTTTCTTGGTTTTGCTGCAGCATTAGTCTTGGGCATAATACTTAGTCTATATCTCACAAAAATACTCAAACGAATAATTACAGGCCTGAATGAAGGCGCAGATCAGGTGACTACCGCCTCTGAAGAGATTTCGTATTCCAGTCAAGTCCTTGCAGAAGGCTCTTCGGAGCAGGCAGCTTCTATTGAGGAGACTTCCTCCTCACTCGAAGAAATGTCATCTATGACAAAGCAGAATGCCGATAATGCCAATCAGGCTGATAATCTTATGAAAGAAACAAATCAGGTAGTTAATCATGCAAATAATTCTGTTACAAATCTTATAACATCCATGGAGGAGATTTCAAAAGCCAGCAAAGAGACACAAAAAGTCATTAAATCAATAGATGAAATCGCATTTCAGACAAACTTACTGGCACTTAATGCTGCTGTCGAGGCAGCAAGGGCCGGGGAGGCAGGTGCAGGTTTTGCTGTTGTTGCGGACGAGGTGAGGAATCTTGCTATGAAATCGGCGGATGCAGCTAAAAATACGGCAGAGCTTATCGAAGGAACGGTAAAAAAGATTATGGATGGATCAGAACTTGTGACACAAACAAGTGAAGCATTTTCACATGTTTCAGAAAGCGCAGGAACTGTCGGTGAACTGGTCAGTGAAATTGCAGCAGCATCCCATGAACAGGCTCAGGGAATTGAACAGGTTAACAAGGCTGTAAGCGAAATGGACAAGGTAACCCAGCAAAATGCAGCTACAGCCGAAGAGTCTGCATCAGCATCAGAGCAAATGCATGCACAGGCAGAAAGCATGAAGGCATATGTAAAGGAGTTAGTCGCCCTAATTGGAGGAGACAAAGAAGAGCAATCAAAACTTCCTCCAGTAAAAAAAATAAAACAACCTGTCTTATCTGAGGCTGAAAAAAAACTCCCATCAATAAAAAGGAATAAAGAGAAAGAAATCAGCCCTGAACAAATTATTCCATTGAACGAAGATGATCTAATGGACTTTTAGTGCATTAGTAAAATAAAATCATTGGCAAAAAAAATAGTTCTTAGCAGTTCACAATTTTTTATCAGTGAGGCAAGCAATGGTAAACGATGCTGCTATGCAATTAATTGAAAATAAGATAAAAAATCTTCCCCTAATTGATGCTTCTGTTTTTGAAATAATATCATTGCTCAATGACCCAGGCAGCAACTTTCAGCAGATTGTTCAGAAAATATCTGCTGACATAGCTGCCAGATTTCTTAACATGGCTAATTCATCTTATTACGGCAGACAGGTAAGCTCTATAGATCACGCTGTGAGGCTTCTCGGTTACAGTGAGATGAAACAAATACTAATAACATCAATACTCATTGATCATCTTACTAGACACCTGGATTTTGAGAATTTCCATTTTGATAAATTTCAAAAACACTCTCATTTTTGTTCTGCTGTTGCTAAAATGCTGGGAGAGATTTTTGAATATGAAAGGCCTCAAGATCTTTTCACCGTGGCAATACTGCATAATATCGGGAAACTCGTTATAGCAGTTTATTTCAAAGAAGATCATAAAAAAATTATCGCCATGAAAAAAGCAGAAGGCATAACAACATATGAAGCTGAGTTAAGGGTCATTGGAGTTACGCATTCCGATATAGGTTCCCTTGTATTAGAGAAATTCCAGATCGCCCAACATATATGTGATGCAGTAAGATATCATGATTCTAAGGACCGTGTTATTCCAAAAGGAACAGATTATCAGTTGGAGATGATTATAAGAGAATCAGCCGGCATTGTTGCTGAATTCTCTCTGCCTGAAGAAAAAGATCCCCTTGATATTGTAAATGAAATAAAACCTGCAATTCAGGAAGCCAAAAAGAAATACAGGGAAGAGATTGGCACAGAAATTATCTCCAAGGGCTACAGGGAATTATTTCCTTCTCTATTAAAACATGCATGTGAAATAATTCGTGAGGGCCTAAAACAGTTATTAGAAGAAAGGATTCCTGTTAACAAAACAAATGCAGATGAGGATCAAAATGTCACGTAAGTGAATCATGATATTCTTGAATGAGACATTAATAGCACCCATCTATGTTCACCATAATGTCTTAAACCTGACTTAAAGAACATTAGTGTAACTTGCTTTTATTGAATTCTTTATTTTTGAAGGAAAGACATTCTTTTCCTGAACAGCTGTTGCGTACTACTACACTCGGCAGTTGTCGGCTTTTAAACCCCATGGCTTTACAACCATGAGGAAATTCTTTGTCCCAGGTCACATAATAATTTTCACATTTGTGGCAGTCAATCATATGAAAAAAGCCTGATAGGATTGATAGCTCTTTAATACTACCGAGTAAATATTTAGAAATTCAGTGCTATGATATTTTATTAAAGGCTCGTCAATTATTAACAATCACCTTGGCGATCATTCTCATAAGGAAACCAATCAACTGCCCTGAGTTTGTCCACCTTCATAACAGCCATTTCATTTGTGTGGGTATTGAATACAATTTTCCTGCCCTTTTCCCCTCCGACATCTTCAGAAGCTATATTGATTCGTTCCTTAGCCAGTATTTTTCTTGCTATCATGATGTTTTGTCTGCCGATATTTTTAGTGCAAATCTCGGAATGATTTGCTCCCCCGACAATCTGAGCTTCCAGGTGTTTTCTCTTTGAACCATCGTTCAACATCATCCTGATAAGTGTAATTGTTGAAACATTACCATATTTTGCCGTAGCATTATGTCTTTCATTTGTATGAGGATATTGATAATGGTTTATACCACCGACCTTACGCTTAGAATCATAAAGGCAAACGGATACACATGATCCTAACACCATGGATACTATCGTTGGCTTTTTAGGCAGAAATATGTAACCAGGATCAAGGAAATAGTTTACGGTGACTATGCTGTTTGACTGATTATTCACTCCCCTTCCGCTTATCAATAATTATTCCCATATTATTTAACATCTCCCAGGCCTTTGCTCGCTCAATATCATTTTCATCTCCTGAACCGCATATTATTATGGCCTTTATCACATCATCGCTTAACCCAGCTTCTTTCAGTTCAACAATGTCTTTTGCCGTTGTAAATTTTATTGATTTTAGGTCCCTGCCATAAATTACGGGTTCGGTATCCTTCATAAAGGACCCGCTCTTTACAAGCATTTGAATGGTTTCGTTGCTTATACCCGCTTTCTTGAGTTCAACGATCTCTTCTGCAGTGAATGCACAGGTCTCAGTAGTCTTTTCTTCAATTATAACTTGAATTGTTTCATCGCTTATTCCAGCTTTTTTCAGCATTATAACAGACTTGCTGTCCAGACACAGTCCCGCACATAAGAAACTAAACAAAAAGACAGCGTTAAAAAAAACAATGTACAGTCCTTTTTTCATGATTCCCCAACTATTCAGGAATTATCTTGTCTAAAGAACACACTCAAAGACTTGCTATCAGTCCAGAAAATCCAAAAGTGTCCTTTGTATTATTGATGATACAGTGCTGAGAGTTGCCTGATAAGCGGCCTGCTGGCTCTGCAACTCAATAACTGCCTGAACAAAATCAGTATCTTCAGTTGCAGACATGAGCTCAGTAACTTCCAGCTTAAAGTCTTCCCAATGCTGTTCTGTGCTTTCTAGACGGTTTAATTTCGCACCCAGCTCAGCCTCGTATCTCAACATCTGGTTCTTTGCATTATCAAACGGCTCTATCTGGGCCTGAATTGCCTCAGTATCATCATTTTCAAGAGCATTCTTTAAATCTCTTAAGAGATTAAATATATTTACACCATCTCTGTTGGTAAAAACATCATCTCCATTTGTATTTATAACAAACTCAAGGTCCTTGCCAATGATAATCGGTATTTCCCCATGGCTTCCGTCAGCACCCTGAGTGGTTACCGTAACAGTAAAACCAGTATCATTATCAGCGGCATCATCTGCTTCAGCGCCTGCATCATCATTTGTTACTGTAACTACGGCGCCGCTGGACCCGGCGCGAAAACCAACAGCCTCATCAATCGCAGCAGATGTCTTCAGGGCAACAGCGTCAGCATTATCAGCAGAATCAAGGTCAACTACTATCCCCGTTCTTCCTGCCGGGGCAGGATCAGCACCGGCCCCGTCTACCCTGTACCAGACATAATAGCCTGCTGTGGAGGAATTCAATGTAAAACACTCGCCTCCCGCAATTGTGCCAGCTGCGTTACATGTAATTTCCGTAACCTCCTGCTGACCTCCATCATATGTAATATTATAATCATCATCCCGTGTAAATGGAGAGGTATCTGTTTGATACCCGCCAAAGATATAACTGCCTCCTACCTCTGTATTTGCTGACTGGATCAACTGGTCATATATATTCTTTATTTCCTCTGCAACTGCCAACCTGGTCTCAGGGCTTGATGTCTCTGTGGCCTGGGACACGGCAAGATCTTTTGCCCTGATAAGAAGTTCATCAACCTGCCCTAATGTTGAACTGGCAGTTGAAAGCCATGACTTGCCATGAGCAATATTTCTGCTGTACTGACCAATTGCACAAAGGGTTTTACGATAGCTCAATATTTTGCTCATAGCCATGGGATCTTCGGAAGAACTGGTTATCCTCTTGCCCGAAGAGATCATTTCCTGGAGCTTCAGCAATTGTTCACTCTTATCATTAAGATTTGTGACAAAACTGTTTATTGTCATCTGAGTTGTTACACGCATCTTGACCTCCTGACCAGACTTATTAAACCATATTTACCAGGCTGCTTAATAATTCGTCAGCTACGCTAATTAGTTTAGCGGCAGCCTCATAGGCATGCTGGTATTGAATAAGGGATATCATTTCTTCATCAAGAGAGACTCCTGATATCGACTCTCTCAGATTATTAAGATAATTAACCGTCTCAAGTTGATGATCATAATTTGAAATAGCCTTCTGGAGACCTGTGCCCACATCATTTACAATAGAATTAAAGTAATCACCGATTGAAGAATCATATCTCAGCTTAGCAATAGCAATGGCATTGCCATTATCACCGGGCACTCCCTCAGCAGTTTCAGCAGCAGCAATCATTTCAATATCATTTATAAGTACCGTGTTTACTTCAATATCGGAAGCTGATGTACCTGTAAAAAAGGCATTACCGGTTGACCCATCCAGCCCGAAACCGGTACTGTGTAATGCATTAACACTTTCCATTATATTTACGGCCAGTTCATCAAACCTGTCTATATAGTCCTCGATATAGACAAGGCTTCCTTTAATACTACCTCCTGAAATATTTTCGGTAATGATTGTTGACTCGCCTTCGCTATCAGTCCAGAGGACTTCCTGCACCCCCTCTCTTGTTTGGGTTGAGAGCTCAAAGTAATTCCCGCCACTCACCAATGGTTTCATACCGCATACTATTATATTTAATCGCCCCTCATTATCATAAAAATGGTCAATATCAATCTTTTCAGACAGTTCTTTAAGTAATAATTCCTGCTTGTCTCTGAGATCATTGGCATTCTGACCGCCAGTTTCAGCACTTTCAATCTGTTTGTTCAAATCAGAAATCTGCTCTGAAAGCAGATTTATTTCCTCCACTGTTGCAGTGACGCCGGCATCCATCTCCGCACTTTTAAACTGCTCCATATTTGAGTAGATACTTTGAATACTGTTGGCTATCTGCTCACCTTTTGATATCACCACTGCCCGTTCAGCCAGACCTGAAGGATTATTTGCCAAATCTTCCCAGGCATTCCAGAAGTCACACAGTGATTCATTGAATTTATCAACAGATAAAACCATCTCAACTCTTTCAAGCACATCTTTTTCAGCATCCCACTTTCCCAGAGCCTGATACTCGCTGGTAATCTGACACAATAAATAACGATCATGAATTCTTATAACTTCGGAAGCTCTTACACCTGTTCCTATCTGCCCCGGAGTAAATGACATAGGCTGTTTTGTCTCGAGATGCAATATCTGCCGTGAATATCCAGGTGTATTAACATTAGCTATATTATGACCTGTAACCTCAATACCCAACTGCTGAGTAAAAAGGGCACTCTTTCCAATATCCAATACTGAGTTTATACCAGGCATATTCTACCACCTCTTTTCTTGTTAAGCTGCGGATTGTTTTTCATCCTTTAATGCATTAATAATAGTCTGCGGGATCTGGTGTAATGAAACAACCTTGTCGGCGGCTCCAAGTTTAATAGCCTCTTTCGGCATTCCGAACACAACGCACGTTTCTTCGTCCTGAGCCATAGTAAAGGCCCTGTTTTGATTCATTGCCAGAAGTCCCTTTGCTCCGTCAGCACCCATTCCTGTCAGCAGAACGCCAATGGCATTACGACCTGCATTCTTAGCCACAGAATTGAACAAGACATCTACACTCGGCCGCTGATAATGTACTCTTGGCCCGTCTTTTATTCTGACAATATAGTTTGCCCCGCTTCGGTCAAGCAGCATATGGTGATTTCCCGGGGCTATCAAAGCTATTCCGGGCACAACATGATCACTGTCACGTGCCTCCCTCACTTCCATAGGGCATATTTCATTCAATCTTTTTGCGAAGGAGGATGTAAAATTCTCAGGCATATGCTGCACAATCACAGTACCTGGAGAAGTAGCAGGCATACTGCCAAGCACAGCCTCAATTGCTTTGGTTCCTCCTGTTGAGGCCCCGATAGCGATAACCTTATTCGTTGTCTGAATAAGCATGCCTTTTAAGCTGGAACCTTCTGCTGCAAAATTTAATTTTTCAGGGTTCTTATCGATACGTGCCGACGCAGCTCCCCGAATGGCATTAGCCAGACTTCTGGAAATATCAAGTGTTGAATATGCTGACCCTGGTTTACAAAGTACATCCACTGCACCAAGATCCAACGCCCTCATGGCATTCTCGCTGTTCCTGGGTGTTAGAGAGCTAACAATAACTACAGGCATGGGATGAAACTTCATGAGTTTTGCCAGGAAAGAGAGGCCATCCATCCTCGGCATTTCCAGATCGAGCGTAATCACATCCGGCTTGAGTTTCACAATCTTATCACGGGCCACATATGGATCTACAGCAGTCCCGATAATTTCAATGTCTTTATATTTTGACAGTTCTTCAGTCAGGATCTTACGAACAACTGCGGAATCATCTATAACAAGCACCCTTATCATGGTCTTCAATTGCCTCAAATTATATATAAAAATAGCCTTAGAACTCATTCACCTTTCTAATCATTTAATAAAGCCTTTGGGAATTTCACCATCGATGAAAAGAAAAAGATCACACTGCTCACCATCTATCTCCATCCTCACCACTGATGCAAGCGCTTTTCCATCTGCATTTTCAATGTTTTTTCTGATGTCTTCGATATCATTGATAATCATTGGGGCACTAATATTAAAGACAGCTTCTTTTCCTGCAATAGCCGGCAATATATTACCGCAAATAACATTAAGGGTTTCCTTAAGGGCATCATCCTGTTGATCAGGTGATGTTTCATCCTCTTCAACGCCGAGCATGTTTGCAGAAAGCTCATGGATAGTCTCTGTTGAGATTGTTAAAATTAGCCTCCCCGAAAATGGTCCTGTAAACAAAATGCTTGCTGCCACTATGGATTCATAATCTATATCGTTTCTATCATAATCCTTAGCAACAAACATAAATGCCAACTTCTCTAAGGTTTCTTCAGCCACACTAAAAAGCACATCATTAAGTTGCTGATTCATTATCGCCCCCTATCCCTGTTATGTCTCTTACAGTATCCCTGATGAGTTCAGGGGAAAACGGCTTTTGAATAAAGCTGGCACCCTTTTCTTTCAATCGTTTAATGCGCGTCTGACTACCCTCTGTTGATATTATGACTACCGGGATGTCTTTTGTACTGGGATTTTCTTTCATACGGCTCAGCATCTCCTCACCATTCATGACAGGCATATTAATATCAACTACGACCAGGTCAATCCAGTGCTGATTCAGGGTCTCAAGCCCCTCCTTACCATTACCTGCCTGGTGGACTTCGCCGAGTGGAAGGCCGCTCATGTGCATTGTCTTCAGTATCATGGCCCTCATTACACCGCTGTCGTCTACTATAAGGACGTTAAGTGCCATTTGAATAACCTCTTCAGTTTGATAAGAACCGGGTAATGAACAAAGAAATGCCTCTCCCGGAGTCTATTTTGTTTAAATTATTGTGCACCAAAAACATCGGTCAATTCATTAACCCATTGTATTGTCCTGCTTGCTACCTTCTCCAGATGAGATGTTTTAAGCCCTAGTCTTTTGGTTGATAAACGCGAGGGTTCGTACCTCAGGCCCTCTCTTCCAACACCTACCCCAATCATAAGGCACAAGACATTTGCAACATGAACAATATCAAGCATTATATCGCTTTCCTCTGCCGAGTCAGGCTCATGATGCCATCTAACAGCATTCACTATCTTAGGTGGAAACGACCACGACTCTAATATTTTTGCTCCAACTTCGGCATGATCTGTCCCAAGCACCATGTATTCAGCCACTTCAAAAGGCACACCCTCTGAGGCAGCAACCTCTATCGTCCTGATATCATCCTTTATTGAGTTGCCCAGAATAAGTTTACCCAGATCATGAAGAAGGGCGGCAGTAAAAACCTCATCATCAGAAGGAAGCCCGAGTTCCTTTATGAGCCCCTCTGAAGCAACTGAAACTGCAATGGAGTGCCGCCACAATCCGCCAGGAGGCAAATCATAACCTGGAACTGACTTGTTCATTATTGCGCTGACACATGAAGCCATAACCAGTTGCACCAAGCGTCTCCAGCCTAACAGGACAACGGCATGTCTAACTGAACCCACTTTGCTCGGGAGACCAAAGTATGCAGAGTTGGTCAACTTCAGGATATTTGCTGTAAGGCCGGGTTCATATCGCAGGATATCTTCAATCTGAGAAACGGTTGTCTCAGGATTATCAAGGAGAGAAAGCATCTTTACCGCTGCTCCCGGCATACTTGGAAAAGAATCCACTTTTGATAAAATATCAACTCTGCTCTTTTTTTTCACAGCTCAGTCTCCACTCCATTGCTGCTCACGATTACCTGGCCAGTGGAAATATTGAAGTGAACCGTACGGCTTTTTGTTCCCGCAACATCTTCAGAACTGAGGAGAACGTTGTTTTTCCAGAGGAGCTTCTTTAATACCGTGTAGTTTCTTTCACCTATCTTAAACATTTCATTATTTCCCAAAGGAGCGCCACACCCTGCAGCCTTTACGACAAGCCTTGCCTTTTGACCGCCCTTACTGTAAATCGCCTTGAATAATTCCGGTACGCCTGTATCCACAAACATGAATGGATTAGCCTGGGCCTTTTCCATGTTAATCTTTGATAATGGCAACATGGCATGCAGCATGCCTCCAACTTTTGCCGCCGGGTCATACAGCATCAAGCCAAGACAGCTTCCGAGGGCATGAGTGACTATTATGTCCCCTTTCTGCCCGATCTTCATGTCACTTACTCCAACAACGTATCTCATCAGCCTTAACCAGTATTTTCCATAATAATCATTTTCTGTAGATAGCCGGTTTAACATATTCAAATTTATGAGAGATAGATGACAGCCCTTCAGAATGACCAACAAAAAGATAGCCCCCCGGCTCAAGATAATCCCAAAAACGGTTAATCAAATTCTGCTGAGTTTTCCTGTCAAAGTAAATCATTACATTTCTACAGAATATCAAATCAAAGGGACCTTTCATTGGCCACTTTTCCATCAGATTCAGCCATGCAAGATGAACCAGTGATCTGACAGAATCGGTCACCTGGTAGGCCTTAGGGGATTCTTTTTTAACCTTAATAAAATATTTTTTTAGCAGGAGAGGAGAAATGCTGGAAACCTTTTCCTCCTCATAAATAGCATCGCGAGCTTTCTCAAGCATCCTCTTAGAAATATCAGTTGCCAAAATCCTGACATCCCTGTAATCAATATCCTTAATTATTTCTCTCAGGACTATTGCAAGAGAAAAAGGTTCCTCTCCTGAAGAACATGCCGCAGTCCAGAATCGAATCCTTTTTTCCTTAAGATTCGGTAAGATACTATCTTCTAAATATCTGAAATGGGCCGGCTCACGGAAAAAGCTTGTCTTATTTGTGGTCATGACATCAACCATAAAGCCTATTTCCTGACTTCCCTGCTCGCTTTCAATGAATTTTATGTATTCATTAAAGCTTCCCATTTTCAATGCTCTTAAGCGCTTCATTAAACGCGATCTCACAAGAGCCTGTTTGCCTTCTTTTAAATTAATCCCACATAATTGATAAATTATCTGGCTTATTTTTGTGAACTGTTTTTCGGTCAGTTCAATTGACATCATATTTTTAATCACATTGTTTTTATTCAAACTTCTTCCCTCATACCTTCAATGCCTTCGCCATTCGCCAGTTTAACTAAACCGCCAACGTCAAGAATCAGGCCCACCTCCCCATTCGGCATAATAGCTCCACCGGAAATCCCCAGGATATTTTTCATGGTCTCACCCAGGGTCTTGATAACAACCTGCTGCCTTCCAATCAATTCATCAATAACCATTCCAGCCTGCCTTCCATTTTCCTCAATAACCACAATAAGCATCTTATTCGGGTCCTGTTCAAAATCTTTTATGTCAAATAATTTTGCCAGTCTAAACACTGGAATGAGCTTTCCTTGAATGGAAACCACCTCACCCTTATTAAGAACCTTCGAAAAGTCTTTTTTATCCGGTTTGATTGATCTTGTAATAGATACTGTAGGAATAACATAGTGTTCTTTGCCGACACGGATAACCATGCCATCGATAATCGCAAGTGTCAGAGGAAGTCGCATTTTAAAAATGCTCCCCTTACCAGGCTCGGAAAAAATCTCAACCTGGCCTCGAAGGGCATCAATATTCTTTTTCACTACATCCATTCCCACACCGCGCCCCGATATTTCGGTTACAGTAGCTGCTGTTGAAAAACCTGGTTCGAAAATAAGGTTAAATACTTCCCTGTCACCAAGAGCTGCTCCTTCGCTCAAGAGCCCCCTGTCCCTTGCCTTTGCGATAATAGCATCACGGTCAAGCCCCTTCCCATCGTCAGTTATCTCAACCACTACGTTGCCCGCTGAATGATATGCAGAAATCTTTACTGTACCGGTTTTTTGTTTACCTATTTGCTCCCTGTATTCAGGAAGCTCAATACCATGGTCTACGGCATTGCGAACAATGTGTACCAGAGGGTCATTAACCACATCAACCATATTTCTGTCTATCTCGGTATCTTCACCCTCGGTAACAAAAGTAATGTTCTTTCCAGCCTTGCGCGAAAGGTCTCTCACCAGACGGGCCATTTTCTGAAATGTTGACTTTAAAGGAATCATACGCATGGACATCGCAAGGTCCTGAAGCTGTCTAACTATTTTTGTAGTATGAGCGACTTTTTTATTAAGCTCATGTTGACTGCCGCTTACAACAATATCATCCTGAGCTAACATTGAATGTGCTACTACGAGTTCTCCGACCATATCAATCAATCGATCCAGACGCTCTGTTCCTACCCTGACCGATGATTCCACGACCTGTCTTCCAGTTTTTATCTGTTTTTGGGTACGAAGAGCCTTAGCAACATCATTTACAGAAACAGTATCCGAGTTTACAAGATCAAGACCAATAGGCCTTCCACTGTGCCTGGAAAGGGTTTCTTCAACCTTATCCTTTTCCGTCTTACCCCTCCCAACAAGGATCTCACCAACCCTCAAATCCGTATCAGAAGTATCTTCATATTCGTCTGATATGCCGGCCTTTTCAGGATTTGCAAGAATCTCCATTAGTTCATCATAACCAGACGGCTTGGAAAATGTATTTCCTGCCAATGCCTTCTCAACAGAATGGACAAGTTCTTTTAGCATATCAAGGGCACGCAGGGTAAGGTCGGCATATCCGCCGCTGTAACGAATTTCGCGATCTCTCACACGACTCAGAAGCGACTCTGCGTGATGCCCCATTTCTGATGCAAGGGTGATGTTCAGAAAGGCAGATGTACCCTTTATTGTGTGGAATGCACGGAAAACAGTAGCAACAGCCTCCATATCTTCCGGATCATTTTCGAGCGTCAGTAATGCCTCTTCAGCATTTGCTATCAAATCCCTGCCTTCAGTTATAAATTCGGCAAGCAAATCCGGATCAGCATCCTCAGGCATGTAATCGACAGGTTCTTCATCGCCTTGAGGCTTAATCTCAGAAGAAAGGTCGGCATTTGATGTACTAATTGGTCCTGCTTCCGATACAGGCTCAGCACTTTTCTCCTGAGTTAAGATTTCTTCGCCTTTGGAAAGTTCCTTTTCTTGTTCAATTTCTTCCTTTCCACTGTCGGACTTGGGAATTACTCCTGTCTCATCAGATTCCCTTTCTTCTTCATCCTTCAAAAAAACAGCCTCTTCCAGGCACCTGCCAATTTCTCTTAAGGCTGAATCTGAATCAGAAACGCTTCCGTTGATTATGCCATCGATGGTAATTAGAGCCTTTTCGATATTTTCCCTTGATACTGCAGGATATGTTTCGTCCGAGACAATTGTTATTAGTGCTTCCCGCAAACGAACAAGGCCTTGTTTATCATCGGGTTCGATCTGTATAAGAAGAGAGGCGGCATCATCAATCGTGTGGACTTCAAATTCCTGAGAACTGTCATTTTGAACAACTGTTTCAGATATTGATGGCGAACCCTTCTCGGAAGAATCTCTAGGCAACGAACTTTCAAGCGTTCGAACAGCTTCCTTAATTAGATCTTCACTATTCGGACTGTTAAGTATATACTGCTCCAGGGCATATAATGAATTATTAAGGGATTCGATAATCGTCAAAATATTTACAACAGACCCTTCAGAAATGGACCTCAGCCCCTCAAGGCAGAGACTTATAAGTCTGAATAATTCGGGCAATTCTTCCTGAATGTCTTTGACTGCATTTTCAAATTCAGTATAAACGCCATTCCAGGCTTTATAATCGCCCAGGTTGAGATTTTCTATATCTTCACCTATCTTCTTGAGTATCTCAATAATAGCCTCATCAGTACTTTTCATATTTGATCCCTTAAGTGTTACAAATTGAAGTTTCTTATAATTTTTACTAAACTTTTTTCAACAATATGACGATAATATAATTGAAATAAGGGTAAGTTTTTTTAATATAGTAAATCAGGCATTTCGTAAATAACCAAAACGGAGAAGGGAAAGGTATATGCATGCACTTTAATAATAAGGCATAGCAGGCCTTCCTGAATCGCTTTAGCAGCAAAATCTATGTTTTTTAATAACTGATTTTTACTGTTTTAATCAAGTAAATACAAACTTCAAATCCTGCCGGAGAGAACCCTCCCATTATTTTCACTTAGTTGAACTACCCCATTCCTGTAATAAACAGGATTTGAACTTATTAAACTGCCCAACAATGTCAACGAACCCCTTACTAGTTCAAGGCAGTGAAAGATTAATGCCTTATTGCTATTGTTGACTTCCAGAATACTATTAAGCAATGCTGAAAGATTTGAACAGCGTGACTCTAATCGTTTTGAATAAGGTTCCTGAATCAGTTTTGACAGTTTTGTCATTGTAAGTTCTTGAGGAAAGTACCCAAGAGAATCAGCAAGTTTTCCCTGTATTTTCAGCCTTTCATTCTCAATTATTCGAATTTTGAGCAAGATATTTTCTTTTTCTTTGGTGGCCTCATTAGTTTCTTTAAAGCTTGAGTTAACAATTGTCTTCTTTTCCTTTTGAAGTACTGAAAGTAAAACCCTATAGGCAGCTGTCAACTCTTCAAGTAATTCTAAAAACCTATCAAGCAATAATTCCATTTTTTATACTTGCCTTTCAATACCTGGATTATTTGAATGAATTTTCGTACCCAATCGTTTTCAGTTTAGATAATATAAATGTGTGTATCAAACAGATAAAACCATAATAAGATTAAAGCAATTCATTTAAAAGTGCTTCTTTTATCATCTTTATTGATATTTTATCTCCTTCAATTTGATAAGTCCCGTTTTCAATCCGCTTTCGTATCTCAGCAACCTTTTCTTCTCTGATATCTGGAGAAGAGCTCAATATCCTTTTTGCATCCTGTATTTCTCTTGCCTTATGGGATAAAACAACATTATCATCTGAAGAATCATCTCGGGAGGTCTTATTTTTTGATTCTTCCACATCTTTCTTTTCTTTTACGTTCTTTACATAAGCATCTAATTTTACGAAAGGATTTTCTCCTACAATCTTCATATTACAAAACCTCCTGAATAATTCCTTCTCTTTTTACCCCAAGGCTATAATTTTTTCTCTTTTCCTAAACAGTATCCGGTGATTCAAAAACAACTTGTATATAGCCTGTTCTATTTATCGGCAAAAAGCATCTTAAACTTAAATTATTTATCGTTTCTATCTATATTTTTTTATTGATCTCATTTTCTGAGTTCCTACTCAACTGTTCAATAAGCAGGGAAGAAATCCCTATACCTCCCTTAGAAGATATTTCGTTTGCTAAATGATTATCCATCATGGAGGTATATATCTCTTCTGACCTGCCTCCGCTCATAAAACCTGATTTTGGGATGGTAGATCTCATCTCTTTCAGCAGTGTGTAAATAAAAAGAGATTCCAATTCTGTACATGCCTTCTCTAATTCAGGCATCATATCTGCGGAAGAAGAGGTTTCTTTAGATTTAAGTGATTTCTGAACTTTCTCGATTCCGCCGGTCAAATTAATTGAATGAAAAGGAATTGTTGGCAATGAGCTTATGCCCTGCATATTATATTACCTCCAGTTTTGCCTGTAACGCCCCTGCCGCTTTTATGGCCTGAAAAATAGTGATCAGGTCTCTGGGAGATACACCAAGTGAATTAAGACCTCTTACTACATCGCCAATGCTTGCTCCCGACCTGAGTAACAGAAGCTTGTTTTTTTCTTCTTTTACTGAAATTTCTGTTTCAGGCACTATTACAGTCTCCCCCTGAGAGAAAGGAAGAGGCTGTGAAACTTCTTCCGATTCCTTTATTTCAATACTCAGATTCCCGTGTGCGATTGCTATTGTTGAAATTCTTACATTGTTGCCCATAACAACTGTTCCTGTACGTTCGTTAATTACAACCTTTGACGTAGAATCAACAGCTACCTGAAGTCCTTCAATAAATGTAATCAAACCAACTATATTTTCAGAATATTTTTCAGGAACCGTCACTTCTATGGATCCCGCATCATGGGTTTTTGCCAGAGTATAATCGCTTAATGCAATATTAATAGCCTCTGCCACACGCGAAGCAGTAGTAAAGTCGGGGTTATGTAGAGACAGTGAAAATAATCCGCCTTTGCTGAAATCCGATGGGATCTCCTTTTCGATCAAGGCCCCGTCAACCACACGTCCGACAGTAGGAAAGTTTTTTTGAACCTGAGCTTGAGCTCCTCCGGCAGAGAAACCTCCTATAATAATCGGCCCCTGAGCTACAGAATAAACCTGGCCGTCAGATGCCATAAGCGGAGTTAGAAGCAATGTTCCGCCATAAAGACTTTCTGCATCACCAATAGAGCTGACCACAACATCTATTCTGCTCCCCATTTTGACAAATGGCGGCAAATTAGCTGTAACCATAACCGCAGCAACATTTTCAACTTTTTCTATGTCCTTGGCGGTAACAGTAACTCCCATTTTTTCCAGCATGCTCGCCATGGATTCAAAGGTAAATTTTGAATCCTTGCCGTCACCTGTTCCATCAAGACCAACTACCAGCCCATATCCCACTAATTGATTCTGCCGCACCCCTTTGATATCAGCAATATCCTTTATCCTGACGGCATAAGAGGGAATTGCAAAAATCAATATCAATAATAAAACCAATCCAATTTTAGCAATTCCATTTATCTTTCTGCTTAATAAAAAGTTGGTTTTCATTTGATTCACCTTACCAAATTTATTCATAAAAAATGACTTATCTGAATAAAGCCACTTTGATTCGTAAATCAAAATGGCCAGACAGTATCGAGCACCCTCGCAAGCCAGCCTGGCCGCTGCCGGTCATTAATAACACCTGATCCGCTGTACGTAATTTTGGCATCTGATATATATGTTGATAATACAACATTATCAGGCGAAATATCCCGAGGTCTCACTATTCCTGATAGTGTAATAAACTGATCTTCATTGTTCACAGTCACCTGTCTGGAACCTAAAATCACAAAATCCCCATTTGGCAATACTTCACTGATCCTTCCTGTGATATAGGCACTCAAGTTTCCGCTTCTTTGTGTTGTTCCTGATCCTGCAAATTTGCTGGAGATATCTCCTGATATCTTAGAAAATGGATTAAAGTTGGGATGTCTGCTTGTAGGGTACCTTTTTTCCATTCCAAGGAAACCATCTATGCCAGCTTCTAGGGAAGAGCTTCTATCCGTGTCGGTTGTTGCCTTGTTGCTGGCTGTTGAAGATTCAACTATTTTGATCGTAACAATATCTCCAACCGTTCTCGCCTTTGGATTCATAAATAAATCACTTAAAGGCCCATTATCCTGCCACAGAGAACCTTCGTGTCTTGTTTGAGGCTTTTCTCTGATTTCATAGGCAAAATCTTCCTTTAACGAAGGTTTTATTTCCTTTTTGCTTCCTGCAGCACATCCGAGCACGCATGTGAGAAGAATTGGAAAAAATGCTATATAAATCAAACTAATTGAAAATGCCCTTTTTTTAAAAAACATTTTTTTACCTCACCTCTTTAAAAAGCAACTTTTACCGTATTGTGATCAATAATCTCTGCATAAATCTGTTTTCTGGAATTAAGATTTTCCACCTTGATTCTTTCTCCCCTGAGTCCTTCTTCCTGAGCCTTTCCAATCGAGGTTATTCTGATACAATCAGATTCAGCAATCATCAGAACAACATCCCCTCTTTTTATTAAAGGCGGAAATTCTATCAAATCAGTCCTTAAAACCAAATTGGGACTTATCTCTCTTTTCGTTCTCTTTCCTAAAACTTCTTCAAGGTTCATAATTGTATTGGATGACAAGTCGGCCAGATCCATTTCTTGCAGACGGACATCATTTTCTGTTATTAGTTTACGTCTTTTTATTGGTCTGTTGGCTACAACGACTTCTGTTAAAACATCAATATCCGCCGTCACAAAGATTTTTTTCTGCTCTTCTCCGTTTACCTCAAAAATTACTGACAACAGCAATGTTCCTAAAAAATCCTTACCTTTTTGATTAATTACCCTGTAACCCATTTTACCTTTAGACAGAATAACATTATCCTTCACATTAACAGTTCTTACGGTTAACCTTTCTTTTTCCCATGGATTATTTTTATAAATATAATCCAGAACTATATCTTTAATTCTCTCTTTATCGATTTCTACAAAACTCCTTTTTACTTCGATTCGGTCATTGCCTTCAAAATTAACTTGACT
>Ga0209203_1001084_pt1 | contig 20553 bp, 11 predicted proteins | sample AD_UKC109_MetaG_FD_184423 | JGI IMG/M metagenome (GOLD analysis project Ga0209203, IMG submission 184423) | Active sludge microbial communities of municipal wastewater-treating anaerobic digesters from Hong Kong - AD_UKC109_MetaG (SPAdes)... | ecosystem: Engineered > Bioreactor > Anaerobic >... | reverse complement strand
GTTATAGCTTTGATCAATGTACACCTCGATGTCTTGATATCTTATCCCCCATAACTCCAAACATCGGTCCCGGTACAACTCGTATGACTTATCTAAAAAGTGTATACCATGTGCTGACCTCCTCACATCACGTTTAAAATTCGACCTTGACCGGTTGGAAAAATTCATGTAGAATACCTAACTCGATGCCCCTATTGTCTAGTGGTTAGGACGCAGCCCTTTCAAGGCTAAAACCCGGGTTCGAATCCCGGTAGGGGCACCAAAACTTCGCTTTTAGCGAAGTTTTTTATTTCCAGCCAAATCCATTTGAGACGCAATACAATCGGGATCTTCTAAAATTGATCACCTGCTATTTAACAAACCCGCTTTCGGCAAACAGCCTCTCGAGCATAGCTGCGCGCGCTTCGGGAGTCATCAGAGTCGGTGTTGACCAGTTGAAGAACTGAACGGTGATCAGTTCAACTCCCAGGTATTTTCCATCATAGAAGACGTGACGATCCAAAAAAGCCTTATTGCTATCCTCAAACCACCCAAGTTGATCAAAGAAGAGATTCCCAAGCCCGTAATGGATCAGGCTGTCGCCATAAAACTCAAGCAGGTGGGGTTGATGCGCCTGGCTCCCGCTCACAATCGTGGCTCCTGAATCAGCCATCAGGCGCGAATCGGCGATCATATCTTCGGTCGGATTCCAGCGGTATATCTCCTGGTGCTGGAAAGTAAAAATCACCTGGTAGCCTTCATCCTTCAAAGCTTTGATTTGCTCAACCATTTTATCCAGGTCGCAATGTAATGCTCCCGGGTTGGTTTCGCTGGCAGTGGCATAACCCGGAGCTTTGGCGTTGCAGCCCAAAAAGGCAATTTTGTTGCCGTTGTGGGTGATCTTCAGCGGTATATTGGCTTCGTCGATGTCAATTCCACCGCCGTAGTAAGCCCAACCTTGCTCATGGTACATTTCAAGGGTGTGGACCATCGCTTCAGGACCATAATCGCTGAAGTGATCCCCGGTCAGCTCAACCACATCGGTACCTATCTCCCGCATCAGATCGATATACTCATCGTCCGAGCAAAAAACCAAATCCACTTCCTGCTGCCAGCGTGGAGGGGGACAGTTGCTGGCAAAGGGCACCTCGTTGCTAACATGCGCAATATCAGCCTCGCGCATCAATTCGCCGATTGAGACTGCTGGCGAGAGCACTCCGTAAAGTTCCATTTCTTTGGCAGTAGCGCGTGTCATGGCTGTCACACCTGTAAGTACGACGGTGGTGAGTTTGTCAGCCTGGCGATTGGTAACAGGAATCAGACTAATCGCGTGGTTAGCAACCTGGTATTCCTCTTCGGTAACAACCCGGGGACCTTCGTCCCAGCCAATCAGAACAGTGAGTGGATAGCTTTCGATAACAAAATCTTTACGGATTGGAGAGTTCTCATCCAGGCTGATCACCTTCCATTGAGGTTTGAGCTGCTCGAATGGGACGATTGCCCAGGCATTTTCATTTGTTTGGCAGAAATTAAGCAGGTTGTCTTCCGCCAAAGGGCGGACGTCCCCACGGGGATTTCCATAACGCAGCTTTAGGCTATCAAATATTGCTGACGGCATCACCAATACCCTGGCAGGAAAGTCAGTGTTATTCTGCCAGAATGAAATTAGGGAATCGACTGAGACATCATCGGTCACCGTCGCGAAGGGTGCTGCCAACGCGTAGATCCAGGAACTGATCGCCTCTTCAGCATCAATCGTCAGGCTGAGCAGAGCTTCTTCCTTATTTGCAACCAGCACCAACGAGGGAATAGCATCAAGCGACTGCAGGATCTTCGCAGGTAGACGTGGATCAAGCCAGACCGCTGGTGCCGGATTGGTAGGAGTCGGTGGGATTGGGGTGGCAGTTGGCGACAGGGTGGATGTCGCACTCGGGATTATAGGCTGATCAGTTACCACAGGTTGAACCAAAGTTCCACAAGCGGTAATAAGCAGGGTCAGAACAATAAACGCAGAAAAAAAAGGAACTATCTTTGCTTTCTTCATAATACCCAAATCCATAATCAACAGCCCGGGTGAATTGTACTTCAAATCAAAATCACCTCAAAAAACAATTAAAAGCACATCGTTAAGGACAGTGCTCTATGAAAGTGAGACGGATCAGCTAATTACCACCTAACACCGATGGTAAAAAGACTTTGTAAGGCTGAGCGTTAGCGACGCAAGCCTGCAGCAGCAAGTCGTCAATGTACCAGCCTTCTGCCTCCCCTGTCAGACCTGTGCCAAGGCGGAAACGAAACTGGACAGTTTTACCTTTGTAGGCTGTGAGCTGTACGACTGTACGAACCCAGTCATTCGTACCGTAACACCAGCCTTGTTTATTGCCGAGAGGATTAAAGACGCCAGATTTTATTGTCCCGTTATAAGGATTTGTGAGGAGATCGGCGTTGGCGACCTGGGTCCAGGAGGCGCCACCATCACTGGTTACCTCCAGGATGGCACCGTCATTACAAGCGGTCAGGCTGTCGAAGGTCCAGCGATGCCAGAAGATCAAGGAAACGGTTTCAACAGAATCAGGAATAGTCATCGGCGGCGTTATCAGGCGTTGATCTGATAGCGCGTCAGGAACACTCGCCAGAACGGCACTGACAGCTGAATAAGCCCGGACAGTGGTAATGTCAAACCTGAAGGTATCGCCAGGATTTTGCCATGCGCCAAGGCCACCTTCGAAATCATCAAAGAAGATCACCTGTTTTTCTGTGCCCTCACCGCAATCTCCTGGTCCGGGGTTGGTGCGAAAGGTGAAGGTATGAGCGCTGACCACATTGCCGCAAACACTCTCGGCCTTAACGCGCCAGAAGTACTGTGTGTCAGTAGCTAGGTTCGCAGGCAGCGTAAAAGTTGTCTCCACAATCCCGGCCTGATCGACCACTAACATGGTGAAACCAGGGTCGGTTGAAACTTGCAGGCGATAGGTTTCAGCATTTGGCACAGAAGTCCACACGAAGGAAGTTAGTGGAGAAACACCCCTGGAGTTATTCGCGGGAGTTTGCAGTTGAGGACCGCTGGTGATCGGAGCGAAGATGGATAGTTCAATTTCAGCCGTGTGGATTAGAGTCTCTGAAGTTCCGGTGAGCACAAGAGTTTGCATGCCAGTCACGGCGGTTCCATCGCCTTCAATGCTGGCAATGGTTGAGCCCGAAGGAGTGATCGGATTAATTGCAAAAGTTGTAGTAAAGCCAGCCAATGAAAAGGCAGTCAAATTAACTGGCTCAGCATATTCATTGACCGATGCCAGGTTGACCGTGGCAATATTGCTTTCATCGTTGCAGGTTTTAATGGCCGTTGGATCAACGCTAATGCGAAAATCCGGAAACCTGGGTTTCATCAGGATTTCTAACGAAGGATCACCAAAAATATGGTAAGTCTCACGGTAGTAGTTATCAAGGCTTGTGCCCGAATTGTCGACTGCTTGCAGACCATATTGCGTTATGGCGGCAACGCTTGGAATGATGTCAAGATTTGGGTCAGAATATAAATGGTCAAAGATGGCCGTCTCAAGATCTTCATCCTCATACCAGTATGTGCTGTTACTCGAGCCAAAGAATGTCAGGGCGCCATTGACAGGTTCGATCACCCAGGTATCGCTGAAAGCCTCATCCGTCCTGAAATCTGCTGTGATGCAGGCATGCGAAGCCACATAGGGGATCGCCACACCGGTCAAGTTGCGCACATTTGTCTGGTTCACATAAGGAGCATCCCAAAAGGTTGTACCACCATGACCACTATAGACCACCATCGCGCGGTGATCGTTCATCGAAGCGACTGCATCGGTGCCATCACCACCGTATGTGATGGCATACACTTTGTCACCGCCGGCTTGAGGATTGCTCGGGAATATGCCAGTGTACCCTTTAGGTAGCGTGTAACTGTCGATCACATAATTGTGGGTTCTTTCGGCAACATAGTAATAAGTACCATCATTGGATGCCAGGTATTCGATCTTTTTAACCCAATCTTCATTGCCATTGGCATCCTGATAAGCCTCGTACTTGTCAATCATGGCGCTTAAGTGTGCAGCAGTCCGAACCGGGAAACGACCATACAAAATATCGGGAACATATTCGGTTTCGTTATCCATTGTGAAATACTGCAGATCCGTACGGTAGCTGCTGGCGGTACGCATGGTATAGTTCGTCAGACTTCCAGCAGGGTCTCCGGAGACATAGTCCCCCACCAAAAGCACATAGTCAGGAGGATTAGCTCCCAGGTACTGGGTTTTAATGTAATTCTTAATTGCGGTGGTGGTGTTTCCACCAACAGTTGTCAGGTTTGCCACTGAGACGGAGAAACCCTGGCTTTCTTTCAAGGTGACAAAATCAGTCAAACCAGCTTCGAACATATCCGCGGAAATGATCAAATAGAGCTCATTTGTGTTAGGTATCGCGACCGGAAGACCCTGGTTGAAGTTCAAGACGGTTGGCTGTAAGAGACGGTTGAATGGGGCAGAGTTAAGTCGGTTGGCTTCTGAAAATGTCAGATCCATATTGCTGCCTTCCAACTTCAAGCGGAAGGTCATAGCAGAAGTAACCTCAAGTTCAGCCAACGCTTCGTTGTACCTAACCGGTCTGATTTCAACCACGACGATCCTGTGTCCGCGCATGATGAAATCATCAACAATAGCGAGAGGCTCAGCCGGGAAAAACCCACGTCCATAGAGCGTATCGGTGGCTGAGACCGCAGGCTTAGGTTCGCCACATTTTGGCTGGGAGGGCTGAACGGGGGCAATTATCCCTTTCACGCCAAGTCGTGCCAGGCTGATAATCGTGGTGTTGGATTGCAGCAACTCAAGGCTGACATCCGACTCTAGAGGGATCTCAACCATTTTCCGCAGAACTGGTAAGGCTGGCGCGCCGACTTGACCGATAACACCGTAGCCTTCGCCACTGAGGGTCAAATAATTCTGCCCGGCGATGTTCGTTTCACCTAAACGGGCTCCGGGCATGATCGCTTGAATCTCGATAGCATCAGCCGAAGCGGAAAGCAGCGCCAGCTCCGGAACTTCGCTTTCGGTTTCAGAATCAAAAACCAACCATTGATCAATCCCTGTTTGGGCTTCTACAGGCATAGCATGCAACCCCACAACAAAAAAAACGGCTAACAAACTGATTTTGAAGAACTTTGAGAAATAACCTTTGTTAGCCATGATTCACGCCTCCTGGGAAAACTTGATTGCTTTACTTGCACCCTGGAATTTTATCAATTACACTGCAATTCCTATTTCAAACAAAATTATCTAGACCAAGATTAATTGAGGGCTTTGATTTTGAGTTAGCAACCTAGTGTGCAGCTAATCGCTTGCTGCGCAGTTGTTTCTTTATTGAGAACTAAGCGTATCCAAATAATCAAATCAAAAAATGTTCCCCATCCGGCAAATTTACGATTGCTGGATGGGGTTTTCAGAAAAAGTAACAAAAAGAGTTGAACACAGTCATTTCTTGAAATGCAAGGCTGTCAGCTATTGACATTTTTTTACTTGCAATCAAGAAATACTGAAAAAGCCTCTACTCCAATATCGCATTCTCTGCGATGTACTCTGTAACCGCTTGGTACAACACAACCTGTTTAAGGAATGGCAGACCATAACGACTCTCATAAGATGAGTAATCATCCGTTTCCATGTATTCCAAGAAGTACGCGGCAACATCTTCAGTACTCACTGAGATGTCGATCTCTTCTGCAATCGCCTGCATGATTAGACCACTATCAGCCTGTTTTTTGTTATCCTCAACATAATCGAGCAACAGCGATTCCGTGGAGTCATAGCCCACGTAGGTAGCCAGGAATTCAGCGAAGCTCATTCCATACATATCAGCATACTCCTGAAAGTAGGCTATAAGTACATTTTCCTGATAAGTAATCAACGATTTTGGAGTGGATGAAACCGTTGAATTCTCAAAAATGTAATTTTGAATGTAGGATAAAATTGCTGAATTTTTTAAATCTTTAGAAAATTCTTCCCGAATTTCTTCAACCGTCGTCCAGCCGTAAGTCGCTGTTAGATTTTCTGAAATGAATTCATCTGTTAGCTCAGGAGCGACTGTTTCGGTGATGTAGTTTATGGTTACATTGAAAACTGCATCCTTGCCTGATAAATCAGGGTTGTTCGGATACGGATCAGGGAAAGTTACCTCGATATCAAAATTCTCACCAGGTAAGCGGTCAATTAATTGCTCCAAAAAGTCGTCAATGTACGAAGTAACGCCGATGGTAACACTCGTGCCCATATTCTGTGTGCTTCCATTTTCAAATTCCACCCCATCCACACTGCCGACATAGTCAATATTCACAGTGTCCCCATCCACAACAGCTCGGTCCGTTACCTGTTCTTCCGTGACGTAGCTGGAGAGCAGATTTGTGATCTCTGCTTGTATTTCTTCTTCAGTGATCTCATGAATATCCGCGGGAATACTGAGGTTCTTGTAATCAGCAAGCTGGACGTAATCGAGAGCTTTGATTCCCTTCCAGTATCCACTGTCATCTATTCCGTCACTGTAGGAAAAAGGCAGCTCGACACTTTCAGTTACTTCAACTGCTAAGTCTGTCGGTGTGCTTATTGCGCTTTGAGTAACTTCTGGAGTTTCAGTATTCGTGATGGATGTCTTTTGAATAACACAACCACCAAGTATCACAACTCCTGCTATCAGTAGAGCGAGCAGCCCTGCTGTCCAACGTATGCCTATATTCTTTTCCATGTGTATCTCCAGTCTGGTCATAAATATACCTTAATCCGTTTCAGCAATGAAGAGTAGAGTTTTTTTGTCCTGCTAAAGAAAAAGGTTATAGATTGGTTTACATCTTAAACGAATTACTCAATGGAGGAATTTTCATTTGAGTTATGAAAGCACACTTTTACCAGGCTGCCGTGATAAACTTAGCGCATGCTGGCACATGTCTACTCCTGCGCGGTGATCGGCCTTGAAGGCGTGATCATTGATATCGAAGTCGATTACGGACAGGGAATGCCGCACATGGCCATCGTCGGATTGCCGGATGAAGCCGTCAAAGAAAGCCGTGAGCGAGTCTATTCCGCCATCAAGAACGCCGACCTGGCATATCCCCGCCAACCCCTGACGGTCAACCTTGCACCCGCATCCGTTCGAAAAGAAGGTCCTTTTTTCGATCTGCCGATCGCGATTGGCGTATTAATCACAGGCGAACAAATCGCTCCTGAAAGCATCGAAGGCGCTTTGATAATCGGGGAGCTTTCGCTGGATGGCTCTGTGCGGCACGTCCGCGGTGTGCTGGCGGTTGCCGCCCAGGCGCGAAAAGATGGCTACAAACGGCTGTTCGTGCCGGCTTGCGATGCCGCAGAAGCCACGCTTATCCCAGATATCGAAGTCTATCCGGTTAACACCCTGCGTGAACTTGTCGACCATCTGGTAGGTGAGGAACTGATCACACCAGGAACTCCGATGGAATATGCGCCGGACGATGAAATACACACGGATACTGACTTCAGCGAAATCAAAGGCCAGGAACACATCAAACGCGCGCTTGAAGTCGCCGCCGCGGGCGGACACAACGTGCTGATGTCTGGTCCTCCCGGAGCCGGAAAGACACTCCTTGCCAGGGCAATCACCTCAATTCTGCCAAGATTGAGCCTCGATGAAGCGCTGGAAGTGACCGGCATCTATTCCATCTGCGATATGCTGCCGGCTGGCACGCCCCTCATCCAGGTACGCCCGTTCCGTGCCCCACACCACACCATCAGCCATGCCGGGTTGGTTGGTGGGGGCAACATCCCACACCCGGGTGAGATCTCGCTGGCGCACCGGGGAGTGTTATTTCTTGATGAACTGCCCGAATTCGGTCAGCGCAGTCTCGAAGTGCTGCGTCAACCGATCGAAGACAAGATTGTGACCATTAGCCGCGCCAATGGCTCGTTCACGTTCCCAGCTAATTTCATGCTGATCGGGGCGATGAACCCCTGCCCTTGTGGGTATTATGGTGATAAACTGCGGGCTTGCACCTGCGCCCAGTCCGTTATCACCAACTACCAGAAGCGCATTTCAGGTCCGCTGTTAGACCGAATTGACATCCACCTTCAAGTGCCGCGTGTGGACTACCAGAAACTCAGCAGCCAACGCACTGGTGAGGCTTCCAGCCAAATCAGGATGCGCGTTGAAGCTGCCAGGCAGCGCCAGCTGGCGCGGTTTAGCGGCACAAAGCTTACCTCCAACGCGGATATGACCCCCAAAGAGATTCGCACCTACTGCCAGGTCGCGGCGGATGGAGAAGCCTTGATGAAAGCCGCTATGCGCCAGCTGAAACTGACCGCTCGCGGATACCATCGCGTTTTAAAGCTCGCCAGGACCATTGCCGACCTCGCCGGCGATCTGGACATTAAATCCGAGCACCTCGCCGAAGCCCTCCAATACCGACAAGCCGAAGAAGAATAATTCCATAAATGGGCATGCATTAGCGACGGGAGCAAACCCCGCCAAATAGAAAACCGCCTGGTAGGGCTGGGCTTTAGTCCAGCCGCATATTTGTGAATTTCCTAATCCCAGCGGGAGTGAATCCCCGCCTTACGACAATGCTCGCCTATCCGCAACAAAAAAGCCTCCCCGAATTCGGAGAGGCTCTCAATTCAAATAATAATGAAACTAAGCATGCTTGGCTTCGAATTCCTTCAAGAAATCAATCAGCGCGTCCACGCCTTCTTTGGGCATGGCATTGTAGATCGAAGCACGTAAGCCGCCAACAGATTTGTGACCCTTAAGGTTATCAAACCCTGCCGCCTTGGTGGCAGCCACGACCTCAGCATCCAATTCGGCGCTTTCGGTCACAAACGGAATATTCATCAACGAGCGATCTTCCCTGGCAACCGTGCCCCTGAACATCTTGCTGTTGTCGAGGAAGTCATAAAACGGTTGGGCTTTTTCGATGTTGATCTGGTTCATGGCTTCCAGACCACCAAGATTTTTGAGGTACTTGAAGACCTTGCCGCAAACGTAGATCGCCCAGCAGTTAGGGGTGTTGTACATTGAGCCGTTATCGGCGTGGATGTCAAAGCGCAGATAAGTCGGGATCTTCTCATCCAGATCAGTGCGGATCAGGTCTTCGCGAATGATAACAATTGCGACGCCAGCAGGACCAACATTCTTCTGCACACCGCCATAAATCAGGCCATAATCGCTGACATTGACCGGTTTGGAGAGGAACATTGAGGATTGATCCGAAACCAGGATTTTGCCCTTGGTGTTGGGCAGTTTCTGGTAAGTGGTGCCGTGAATGGTCTCATTCTCGCAGATGTAGACGTAATCGGCATCTTCCGAGATTGGCAGGTCTGAGAGATCAGGGATATAGCTGTAGTTCTTATCCTTGCTGGAGGCGACCAGGTTGATCTTGCCGAATTTCTTTGCTTCAGCATAGGCTTTATTGGACCAGTTACCCGTGACGATATAATCAGCAACGCCGTTTTTCATCAGGTTGAGCGGGATCATGGCAAATTGCAGCGTAGCGCCGCCTTGAATGAACAATACTTTGTAATTGGATGGGATGTTCATCAGTTCGCGCAGGTCAGCTTCTGCTTCATCGATAATGCCCTGGAAGACCTTGCTGCGGTGGCTCATTTCCATCACATTCATACCTGAACCCTTGTAGTTCATAAACTCGTCGCGGATTTCCTCCAGGACGGGTTCGGGCAAAGTGCTTGGCCCAGCTGAGAAATTGTAGATGCGGTCGTACTTCATATTTAAAGCTCTCTCCTTTTGACTAAATCGGTTTCCATTAGCTGCCTGTTCTTTACAGGTTTCAATATCAGCCCTCGCAGAGGGACTTATTTATACTCAAATGTTAACCTCCAAACGAGTAAAGGTCAAGCACTTTCAACGAGCCAGATAGAGAAAAGCAAAGAATTGTCCGAGGTTATATAATGGGCACATGGCAAAGAAGGTCACCGGACGAAAAAGAGTCTGGGAGTTACTTGAAACCGTAGGCAAAGGGGACGCAGGTGAAGTCGTGCGCGTCCAGACTCAGCTTGGGCGGGAACAGGGCGTTATGAAGCGCCCTGTGCAAAACGTCTCCGGCGGCACGATCGTACGCCAGGCCAGGCAGATCGAGAACGAGGGCAAGGTTTTGGCTCTGCTGGATGGGTTGGACCTCGAGCGACATGGTCGGAAGATTCACACACCCCTGCTCTTGGACCAAAGCCTCGAGGGCACATCTTCCTCAGCTAACCTTTTCATCATCAGCGAGGAAGTTTCCGGGGTATCAATCTCAGAACTCCTGCGGCGCAAGTTGCAGGGGGAATCACCAATCTCCCAGGTTATTGTCCTCAAGGTTTTAGCGGCTGCTTTCCAACTCCTTCAAAAAGTCCACGAAAAGGGTGTGATCTGGAATGACGTCAAGATGGATCACATATTCTGGGATGCTGAAGTCAACACCCTTTCTTTCATCGATTGGGGCAACAGCCTGGATCTGAACCATCAGAATTCTGATGAGAAAGCAAGCGCCCTGTTGGATTACCGCCAGTTACTCGAAGCTGGTCGGGCGTTGATGGAGCAGACTTCCCCGGAGCTGATTCCAGATATTGGTTGGCCATTAAGCGCGAGCAGTCTGAACGATCAGGAAATTGACCATCTGCAAATGCGGGTGGAGTACATGGAAAGCTACCTCTCGATGCGGATCATCGAGTACAAATTGCTCTTCAGTCGCTACCTTAAAAGGCTGGATTCACTTGAAGGATTGAAACAAACCCTGGACTTAATGGGCGCATTGCGACAACTTGGCGTGGAGGTTGACACTGCTGACCTGCTGGCAGCCAGCCAGACCTACCTGCTCGAACTCCTGGATCGTGGTGAGGATAAACTGGCTCAGGAAGTGTTTCAGCTGCTGGAAGCTGAACTGAGCCGCGACCTCTCACCCAGCTGGCAATTGGCAGGATTTCTCCTAAATCTTGATTCTGATAGTGATCCCACGAAACTGGCAAAATTGCTGCATGCTATCTTCGAAAGTGATTGGGTCAACGCGGCCTGGATTTACCGGGTAAGCTTCCTGGGAGAAAAAACGCCGCCAGAAAGCGACCAGATAATCAATTCTATGCGCACTTTGAAATTAAATTTAAAGCCTTATGCGCACATTTCTACCGATCTCAAGAGTCTAAATCAACAAAGTCAACGCTGGCTTGAGACAGCAATCCAAAAGAAACTCGACCCTGAGTCGATCAATACCCTGCAAAATCTGACCGATCGTATCCAACAAATTCGGGAGAGTTGGGAGTACCTGCCAGCAGGTGAGAGATTAGGCGATAAGTTTCTGTTGTTACGGAAGGTTTTGGAAGATTTCTCCACGCTTCAACTGCGCCCTGCCACCGACCTGCAAACCTCGATACTGGCGGCAATGTCACGGATCAGAGAAATTTACCGTGCCTGGGCTGAATGCGACTTAACTAGTGCCCGGAAGCAAGCACGGGAATTGCTCTTGCTTGAACCAAGCCTGAGTTACCTGCCCGATCTGGAAGCTGACTTTAGCAAAATGATTGATTGGCTCGACACCCTGAATGAAGGTCCTGCAGATAACCAGGCAGTCAATAAATTCTCCGCAAAATTGCTCGAGTCCCTGCCTCCCGTGGCCCAACGGCTTGGAGAGGTGCCCTGGCTGACCTCCCTTCTCCACGCCCTCGGTAGCATGAAAGCCGCGCAGGCTATTGACAACCTGAGGGAAGAAGCCCGTTTAGGTCAATGGCCGATGCCATGGCTGGGTCTTCAATCGCTCCACCTGGAAATCTCCGAAGAATATCGCGATTCCGTCCGGCTGGATCCAGGACAAAAAGTTTGCCTGGCAGAATATCATCAAGCCCTGAAAGCCTCTCTAATGCCTTCAGATGCCCTGAAAAAGATCCGTCAGCAACTGCCTGCCTTCCACCAGGCATACACCGATTTGGCCGCCGCTTTCGCCAGCCTGTTTTCCCAACTCCGCGGCGACGCACCCCTGCCGGCAGTTGACCTATTTCCCCAGGAAGACCAGGCAAAAGTTGAGCCTGTCCTCGAAATGCTGACCACAGTCCGAAATTGGAAGCAGGATGTCCGTTCAGGCAGACCGGCAAAATTCAGTTTTCCTGCAGCCTTATTGGGACAATGGGAAATCCTGGCTGAAACTCAAAGCGAAGATAAGACCTGGAGAAATCAGATCTTACCGAGATTGATTGAGATAAAACAGAAACGATGGCAGGAATTCCCTGTCGAACTACCCTATGGCAACAATGACCCCTTTGCGGTTGCTAGCGCGGCTTTGGCAAAACTCCAACAAAGCTGGAAACGCATCCCCGAACAAGGTTTATACCGGGAATTGATAGAGGAGATGATCTACCAGATCGACACTGCTCAATCTAACTTTTTCAAGTTCTGGCAGTCCTTACAGGGCGGCAAGAGTGTTGTTACGCGCTGGCTTTGCGGTAACTACCAGGCAAATTTCAGCGAAATCAACCAGAACATGCTGCAGATTGCCCGCAAGCTGAGAAATGTCGAGCTGGCGCACAAAGTCATAAACCAGCCGGAAATGGCGCGGACACGCATAGCGCAAAACAGCGCCGGGGATCTGATGTACACCCTGGTACAACTCGACGAGCACATCATGCCTCAATCCCGTAAGCCCTCCATCTTCCGAAGTTGGCAGCAGCAGTACCTTGAATTGCTCAAGAAGGGTGACCGCAGGAGCATCGTTGAAAGCATCCAGACCATTGAGGCGATTCATCCGTTGCTGCCCTGGTTCGATGAGCTCGTGCGCAGAGATGCCGATTTCTTCGATTTGCCTAAATTCCATCAATGGTAGAATAGCGAATTATGCGCGAAGCAATTCTTGACTCTCAGAGCGGCTTTTACCTGGCTGAACCGCTTGATACCTGGTTGACGGCTGCCCAACAGGATTTTGCCATCCCCGAAGCTGGTGGGTCGAGCGCGCGCGTGTTTTTGTTGAAGAACGCGGCGGGCAAAACAGGCTTCGGTCCTGACCCCGCCTTTAAAGTGATGCGGCACGATAAGATCGCCTACGCAAAACCGCTTTTCCTTGAAGAATTCAACATACTTGCCGGACTGCATGGCTTGAACGAGCTGACACCCATGCTGCAAGCCGGATACCTGAAGCCTGTTGCGGGCACAGTCTGGCCGCCAGAGGTTGCGCCGCTCTCCAAGATTTTGGAGAAGCAAGGCGAAGCCTCATCCATTCGCGGCACGCTCGCGCTCTTTGATCTGGACGAAATCCAGGATGTCATTGATCAGTTTGAGGAACGGCTGCAGGACGGTTGGCTGGCATTTCTGATCCTGGAACGCCGCTGGGAAGATAACCTATACTTGCTTTGTGATGCCGGCTACACGCGCGGCAATTTCGTGCGCAACCTGAGCATGAAGCAGGTGCTGAATATTTCCATCCAAATTTGCGGCATGCTGGAACAGGCTCACGCAAAAGGCGCCATTTACCTGGATCACAAGTTATTACACTATTATTGGAACGAGTATCGCCAAAAAGTGATCATGCTGGACTGGAACATCGGGCACTGGCTTCCGCAAACCTTCTCGCCTGAGGTGCAGCATTCAGACCTGGTGCAGTTCAGTTCGCGTGCGTTGCACCACATCTTCACTGGCAGGCAGGCTCCAGGTTCAGTGGCGGTGGGACCAAACCGACCGGAAGACATTGCCAATGCTCCAACGCACTACAAAGCCTCCTACTCGTTCGATGTCCAGAATCGGTTGAACGCCGATGAGATGAGCTTTCTCGAAAGCGCGTTGGACGGACTCTTTCAGACTCCCACAGAGATGAAAGAAAAACTCATGTATTTGTATAATAAAAGGCAATAGCCCAGGGCTTGCCTTTGACCCGAAAGGACCTCAATGATTAACGATCTCATTGAAAAAGCACTCAGCGTTTTAGCGAACGCTAATCCAAGTGATGACGCGCTTTCGCAGGTGGAAAGTCAACTTTCAACTGTTTTGGAAGCACATGCTACCAACCGCCTGGGTGATGACATCAGCGTGGACGAACTGGAAGAGGCCAACCGGTTGCTGCGTGAAATCCGGCGCGAGAAATCTCGCAGGCTCGCAGGTCAACCAAGCGCGACCAGCGAACAACCGCCATCCACCCCTGCAGGCCCTTCAGCCAGCACTGCTGAATCGATTTTCCAAACCCCAACTACCCCGCAGCCGGCTAAAAGTACGGATATTCCTCCCCTGACCCGAACCAATTTGGGGGCAGAACTCAATTCCGGCATCGATAGCGACCCCTTGAGGCGTTTCTTCCAATCCGCGCATGACCCAGAAGCCGAGCGCATGATGGATGAGGCTGAGGAGGCGTTCTACAAGGGCAATTACCAGGTTGCCATTCCCCTGTATGAAAAAGTCATCCAGATGGAACCGAGTTGGACACGTGCCCAGGAGCACCACAGTGAAGCCGAAGAGTACCTGCGTTCGGGTAACATCCCCTCGGTCGCATTGCCCCCTGAAGCCGGTAAGGCTTACGGTAAAGCTCAAAGCGCTGCGCGTGTTTTTCGATACAAGGTGGCACTCGATTACCTCGATGAAGCCTTTGACCATCTGCAGGATGCCGGCATCAAACGTTGGCGTGAGGGCGAGGAACTGCGCCACGACCTTGAAAACCAGATGCAGGCTTATGATGTCTACAAAGAAGGCTTGAACCTGCTTTCCCAGGGGGAACTGGTGAGCGCTCTTGGCAAAATACAAACGGCTGCCAGCGCGGTTGCAATCCCCGAGTATATTGACAAGGCAAACGAAGTCCGTCAGGACATCGGTCTGCTAAACGATGTCAGCGACACGGTTAGCCTGAGTGGCAAGATTCCACCAGCCAAATTAGCGGACGCACGCACAAAACTGGAACGGATTCGCATGAAATACGGCGAAGTCAACCAACTCAGCCGTCTGCGCAACCGGCTCGACCTGTTGATCCCCGCCACCATCCAAAACTTGCTCGAGAACACGCAGCGCCTCAAATTGGAAGCTGCCGAAGCACCAACCGCGTCTCTCGTGCGCCAGAAGGTGGATGCCGCCCGCGAAAACCTCGATTTGCTGCGCCAACTGGATGCCTACGACTCGCAGAGCCTCTCGCTCGAGAACGAGATCAGCACGCTCGAGACGGAGATCCATGCCAACGAAGACGCCATGACCCGTGCTGAAGAAGCCATGAAGACCGGCAACAAGTTCTTCGCGCTTGACGCACTCAAGATCAGCGCCAAACCCCGCAAACGCTTTCCACAGGACCCGAAGATCCTGGAACTCAAACGCGGTTTCCTGCCGACGTACATTATTGGCGGTCTGGCTGCGCTGATTGCACTTGTTGTGATTGGCTTACTGATTTCTGTGGCAGTCAAGGGTGTTTCCAACTCAATTTACGAGCGAAACCTGGCACGCACACCAACCGTCACACCCACCCCCACCATCACGCTGACCCCCACGATTACACCCACGCCAACCATCACCCCCACGCCCACACCGGATTATTCACCGACGCCGACATACACTGTCACACCGACTCCGGTCATTGAGGTTCAAACCTTGAGAGAAGTTTGGGCAAGAATGGGCTGTTATGAAAGTTACCCCGCCACCGGGCGTATTCGCTCAGGAGAGATTTTGACTCTGATGCCTATGGCTGATCGCAAATTTAGCATCTTTAATAAGGAATGTTACCTGATTGAATATCGTAGAGGTGACAACGCCATCATCGGTTATCTCCTTGTTGAGGACCTAACGACAGTCAATCCTTGAGCAAAGAGACAACACTGATAACGCTCCCTGTCAAAGCGGCAGGGAGCGTTTATAATCACTGTTTACATTGGAGAGTCGATGGAAACGCTTGAGGAAAAATATCAACAGAGTTTGGATTGGATTTATAGCTGGGTAGACTTCAGCATGAAGCGGCACGTGGACGACACGCACCGCTTTTTCAAGCTGGATCGCATGAACAAGCTCATGGAGCTGCTCGGCAATCCGCACGAAAGCTTTCCCTCCGTGCATGTGGCTGGCACCAAAGGCAAGGGCTCGACCTCCTCTTTCATCGCGACCGCCTTGCAGGCAGCTGGTTACAAGGTTGGGCTATACACCTCGCCGCACCTGGTCGATTTCCGCGAACGCATCATCATCAACGGTCAGTGGATCAGCCAGGAAGACCTGGTCTCCCTCACCGATGAACTGCGTCCGCTGACTGAAATTGTTAAGGACACCACCACCTTCGAATTGACCACCGCCCTGGCTTTCCTGTACTTCAAGCAACAGAAAATTGATCTGGCCGTTTTGGAAGTTGGATTGGGCGGCAGATTGGACGCGACAAATGTGGTCAACCCGCTTGTCTCGGTCATCACACCGATCTCTTACGATCATATGGCGGTCCTGGGCAACACGCTGACGGAGATCGCTTATGAAAAGGGCGGGATCATTAAACCCGGCAGACCACTCGTAATCGCGCCGCAGGTCGATGAGGCAATGATCGAACTGGTTCACCTGGCAACTGAGCGAAACTCGCCTTATACCCAAGTTGAAAAAGCTTTTGACTATCACGAAGTCTCGCACAGCCTCAGCACGCAAAAGATTCAAGTGCTGCGAACGGACGCCCCAACTTTGACCAAACGCGATAGTCTGGCTTGCAAAGAACTTGATCTGAGTCTGCCCTTGCTTGGTCATCATCAGATGGAAAATGCCGTAACCGCCCTGGCAGCCCTGGATGAACTCAAACGGGCTGGCTTTAAAATCAGCCGCAGGGCAGTCCAGCGTGGTTTCAGGCAAGTTTTCTGGCCGGCGCGTTTTGAATTGCTGCGTCGTAAGCCGCCAGTCGTGATTGATTCAGCGCATAATGGCGATTCGATGGAGCGGCTGGTCGAAACGCTCGATGAATATTTCCCGGGCAAGGAGTTCATCCTGATTTATGGAGCTTCCGCGGATAAAGAGCTCGACACCATGCTCAAAACCGTCATTGCGCGGGTTGAGATGGTGGTAGCCACCCAATCGATCCACCCCCGGGCGGCTGATTCGGAAGAACTAAAAAAATTGATTGAACTTTACGGAAAACCCGTGATTTCCTTCCATCGTATGGAAGAAGCCCTGCCCGAAGCATTAAGACTGGCCGGTAAACAAAAAGGTATCATTGTCACTGGCAGCATTTTTATTGCTGCTGCCGCCAGAGTGGTCTGGGCTGAAATGGAAGCCCAAAAACAAATACAAGAAACACAGGAGCAAAATGCCCCGAGATAATTTTATACAGGACCCAGATTTTTTCAGGTCGTTTAACCCGCCTGACCTGAGTGGATTGGACTCGCTGAATTTCATCAAAAATCGCAAGACCGACAAGCAAGGTCAGTTTGAAGCTGAAGTGATCTTCCGCAATGAAGGCATAGTCTTGCCTGAATCGATGACCGCTGTTCAAGTCAGCAAAGATTCCCCGATCCTGGAGGTCATCCGCCAGGCTTCAGAGAATTATCAGACGGTTATCATGGCATTTACTGAAGACGACAACCTCTATACGCCCAAAAGCTTCTATACGGTTGCCCTGGAATGCGCAGTAGGGAGCCCGATCTTTGCCGACTCGAACAATGTCATTTTTCTCTTCCAGGCTCGCAGGCGCGTCAAGCTCCTCAAACTCTGGCTGAACTCAGATGACGTCGTTTTTGGAACGGCAGAAGTAGTGAAAGAAAAGACCAGCCAGGCCAAAACCACCCTGGCCTTGCATCGCAGTGTCTATAAGGCAGTTGAGTCATGGCAATACCTGAGCAGCACCTCCACACCCGATCTGGTCGGACTGGTGAGTGATATCAAACAATCCGGTGTGCTCGCCGACGCAATCGCCACAGCAGTCGATCTGAACGACAGGCAGCGATTGGAAGTTCTGCAAGAGACCGACGGTCTGGTACGGCTGCGCATGGTGTATGCCATGCTCATCCAGGAAAACGAGCTGATCGACCTCGAAAACTCGATCCAGGACCAGGTGCAAAACGAATTGGACCGATCCCAACGGGAAGCCTTTTTGCGGGAGAAGATCTCCAAGTTCCAGAAGGAACTGAATGATGGACGTTCAGCTGATCCAGAAATTCGCTCTTTGGAAGAGAAAATTGCTGCGCTGGACCTTCCTGCTGAAGTGCGTGAAGTTGCTGAACGCGAACTGAGCCGGCTGCAATCAATGCCGATGTTCTCTCCTGAAACAGGCATGCTCTCCACCTATTTACGCTGGTTCACAGACCTGCCCTGGTCTGACGACACGGTTGATAACCTTGATCTGAAGCGTGCGCGCGAAGTGTTGGACCGGAACCATTACGGGCTCAAGCGTGCCAAGGATCGTGTGCTCGAATTTCTCGCGGTGCGCAGCCTTAAGCCAAAGAAAGACCGCCAACCTATTCTTTGCTTTGTTGGTCCTCCGGGAACTGGAAAGACCTCCATGGGCAAATCCATCGCGGAAGTAATGGACCGCAAGTTCATCCGCCTTTCGCTGGGCGGTGTGCATGACGAAGCTGAAATTCGCGGGCACCGCCGAACTTACATTGGCGCACTGCCCGGACGCATCTTGCAGACCATGGCAAAAGCCAAAGTCGTCAATCCCCTCTTCATGCTGGATGAGATTGATAAGCTCAACGCTGATTTCCAAGGTGACCCTGCCGCGGCTCTGCTGGAAGTGCTCGACCCGGAGCAAAACTTCAGTTTCTCGGACCATTATCTCGAGGTCCCATACGACCTCTCGAAAGTTTTCTTTATCACCACAGCCAACACGGTTGCATCCATTCCACCAGCTTTGCTGGACCGCATGGAAGTGATCGAGTTCCCGGGCTACATCGAAGAAGAAAAACTCACCATCGCCCGCCAGTTCCTGATCCCTGAGCAGTTGCTGGAAAACGGACTGGATGAAGAGCAGATTACAATTTCGGACGAAGCCTTGAGGTTGATCATCACTGGTTATACCTACGAGGCAGGTGTCCGGAACTTCGAACGGCAGATCGGCAGCGTCTTGCGCAAGCTGGCGACCAGGAAGGCTGAGGGAGAAGCCTTTGAACACGATGTCGATCCGGAGCTGGTGCAGAAGTTACTTGGTCCGGTTGAATTCTTCCCGATGACCGCTGAAGCAAAAGACGAGGTCGGGATGGCCACAGCGATTGCCTGGACGGAGAACGGCGGCGAGATTATGCCGATCGAGGTTCTGGTAATCAGTGGCAAAGGGAACTTGCAGATCACCGGTCAGATTGGCGAAATTATGCAGGAGTCTGCCCAGGCAGCACTCAGTTATCTGAAATCAAAAGAAGTTGCTCTTAATATTCCAGAGGACTTCTTTGAGGATGTGGATATCCATGTGCACGTACCGGAAGGATCCATCCCCAAGGACGGACCCAGCGCGGGTATCACGCTGGCAACCGCTCTCACTTCTGCGGTGTTGTGCATACCCGTCAGGCATGATGTGGCAATGACCGGAGAGATCACCCTGCGCGGCAGGGTGCTGCCAATTGGCGGCGTGCGGGAAAAGGTGCTGGCTGCCAACCGCGCCGGCATAAAGACAGTTCTACTACCCGCCAAAAATGAGAAAGACCTGGTGGATGTCCCGCAACAAGCCCTTGAGCAAACGAACATCGTTTTCGTTGACCATATGGACCAGGTGCTGGCTCAAGCCTTCGAAGGGGAACTGACTTTTAAACGTGCTGCAAAGCCCCGCGCTTCAGGGAAAAAGAAAGGCACATCCAAAAAAGAGGATGTGCCAGCCGATAATAAAGAGAATTGAGATTTATTTGCTATCGTCAGCTTCGGGCTGCAGGCTTTTGATCCCATTCTGAACCTGCTGCAGGACATTCTTGAGCTCGCGCTCAAGCCCGCTGAGGGTATCCACCACGTATCTGTCAGCTTCCTGTTGGGTTTGGAGTGAGTCCTTGCGAACTTGCTCGGTTAGTTGCTCAACCTTCACCTGTGCAGCCTGGTAGACTTCGGATTTTTCCACCATCTTTTCGCTTTTTTCGCGTGCCAGGGCAACGGTGCGATTAGCTTCTTCCTGTGCTTGCGCCAGGATGCGATCCTTCTGGGCAATCACTTGCTGGGCTTTCTTGATTTCATCTGGAATGGAAATGCGCATCTGGTCGATGATATCCATAAAGGAATTTTCATCCACCACAACATTACGCGAAAGGGGAATGGGTTTGCTGTTGTTGAAAAGTTCTTCGAGGCGATCGACAAGATGTAAAATGTCCATTTTTTTCTCCGTGAAACTTGTTGAATCTCTTTTAGTTTATCACTATTCAGAAAATTCTTAGTCGGCGTTTATACGCAAGTTGCGTCCTTTTTTTGGCTGAGCTTATTCTCTTGCAGCAGAGCATCCCAATTTACCAATATTCCCGTCATAGCGAGCGAAGCAGCCTGTGCCCGCCAAGCAGGGTACGGCAATATGCCTGCGTCTCGTGGCAATATCAATGACAATATTGGTAGATACCGTCTTGAAAGTCAAGCCGAAAAATTGAATTGGCGGTCATATTCAGGGTCAAAAGGCTTTTGAGACTTCAAAACGCCATAAACAATGTGCAGCAACTTTCGCATGCAAGCCGCGATAAT
>Ga0209203_1001082_pt1 | contig 20575 bp, 15 predicted proteins | sample AD_UKC109_MetaG_FD_184423 | JGI IMG/M metagenome (GOLD analysis project Ga0209203, IMG submission 184423) | Active sludge microbial communities of municipal wastewater-treating anaerobic digesters from Hong Kong - AD_UKC109_MetaG (SPAdes)... | ecosystem: Engineered > Bioreactor > Anaerobic >... | reverse complement strand
TCTCCACGAACCATACCAACGGGGCCGAGACGTCCGGTCCAGAATCCCCAGTCATCTCCGAAGAAGTTGTTGATGTACCAGTTGATTGTTTCCTTGGGCTGTTCTGTGGTCTTCATCATAACCCTTGGAGCTCCCTGGCCGATTCCATAATGGTTAAGGTTTTCTGTGATGGTCTTTGAAAGAGCACCTACGCATACCATGTAAGCATCCGGAAGTATCTTCTTGACGTTGTTTTCGAATGAGAGTACCCATGAATCCCAGTAGAATGTTCCACCGAATTTTCCTGAGGAAACTCTTTCTCTCATGCCTGATCCGCCGATTCCGGCAAAGCATTCATTGTCGAGAACTTTTTCTGCATAACACTGGTTGAGGAATGCAAGACATTCAGCCATTTCCGGCTTGATCATTGAATCTTCCCAAATGTCTGTATTCGGGTTCCAGATCGGTTTTGCATCTGCAATGTGGTTCAACCTGGCATCGAATGCCTGGAAGATATCCTGCATGTTCCATGTTCCTGATGTGGTGAAACCGGTTGTGTCGTTTTCGCCGTTTCCATCCGGATCATCATAGGTGAATTTGTATGAAGCTTCGTAGAATTCATCAATGGTATATGGTTTTGACAGACCGAACTTATCGAGCCAGTCGCCTCTCATTGACCTTGTGAACCATGAAGGAGCTCCGTCATCACCTGTAGGAAGTGCCCAGACGTCGCCGTCGATTGTGTGGGTTTCTTTCCAGAGTTCAGGAATTACATTGTTGTATACTTCGTTGTCTGCAAGGAAGTCAGAAATAGGATAAATAAGATCCTCTGCCTTCCATTCCATGAGGTACGGTCCGCCGAAAAGTTCAACCAAACCAGTCAGGTCGCCTGACATAGCTGAAAGCTGGATAACTTCCATGTAGTTGTTCCTTGCGGGGTGTGTCATTGTGACTACTACGCCATAATGGTCTTCAACGATCTTCGGCCATGCATCCTTATATTCAAGGTTCTGCATTGAGTCTCCATAGAACTGACATTCAACAAGGTGAATCTTTTCAGGATCACCAAGCGGAGCTTCAGTCGGAGCTACGGTCGGAGCTACTGTTGGAGCAACTGTAGCAGTCGGGGCAGCTGTCGGAGCAGGAGTTTCGGATTCAGTTGTGCCGCCGCATGCGGTGAGCATCACTGAAAGTGAAAATACTACTACTAACAACAAGCCGAGTACTTTAGATTTTTTCATTTTTTTCCCTCCATTTTTATATTTTATACACTGCCTGAAAGGCGGCATAACAAAATAAAAAGACATTCCGGTCGGTCGGATGAATTTGGCTTTAACCGGGCAGTATCACTGCCCCCGGTCTATCTTAGTCAAGTGTAGGGTATGAACCTTGAATGAAACTTTAAAATATCAGGCAATATTAATTTTTACTATGAATTCCGTAAGACCGTCCCGGACACTTCTGCAGGAAATGGTTCCCCCGTGTCTTTCAACAATGGATTTGGCTATGGAAAGGCCAAGTCCATGGGAGCCTGAGCCGTCCGCCCTTGATTTGTCAAGTTTATAGAATCTGTCAAAAATCCTTGTCTGCTGGTCTTCGGGAATATATATCCCTGTATTTGCTATTATCAGTTCGGCAGAAGTCCTTGTTTTTGACAATGTAATGACTATCCTGCCTCCTTCAGGAGTATAGGCCATGGCATTCTCGAACAAAATCACCAGGACCTGGGATAGTTTTTCGCTGTCTCCCTTTATATGAACGTCCTCTTGAATGTTTCTTTCCAATTCCAGTCTTTTCTCATAAATCATGGCTTCCATACCCAGGGCATAGGTTTCCGTCAGGAAGCTTAGGTTTACATCCTGGAAGAGCATTCCACTTAATGGTTTTTCATCAAGTTCAGCAAGGAAAAGCAGGTCCCTGGTCAGCCCGGACATCCGCATGGTTTCAGTCTTTATATACTCCAGCCATTTCCTTTCGGCCGGTCTTATATAGTTCTTGGATAAAATAAGGTCAGTATTTGCACTTATGGAAGCCAGTGGTGTACGGAGTTCATGGGAGGCATCTGCTATGAATTGTTTTTGCTTTCTGAAAGCTTCCTCAAGATGCCTGACCGACTTATTTGTAATATATATGCTAATCAGAACGACAAATACCATTGTAAAAATAAAAATGACCAGGCTTGTGAATATAAGGCTTGTCAGAACACCGAGTCGCTTCGTAATGTTCATTAATCTTACAGTATATCCGGTTTCACTTTCTCTGATCCTGTATGCCCATTGGATCTCATTGTATGAGGTGTATTGTATGATATCGGGTTCCCAGACAAGATTGTCGGTTATATCAGTAAAAATCCTGTAGTCTATGTCATAGAAACCTATTGCCTTTATCAGGTTTCTGTCTGCATCGATTACCAAGTTATAGGAATTTGCAAGCCGGGACTCAAGGAAGTCATAATTCTCTGTCTTTCCCAGATATATATTGAAGGATTCAATGCTGAGTTCACTGCCTTCCTCCTCTATCTTGGAAATGACGTCTTCCCAGGTAAATGAAATCCGCCGGAAATCCAAATCAATTTCCCTGTAAACATCACCTCTGGTAACTATATATATTGCGACAAAGGATGCAATCAGCAGAATTGTTATTATGGATGCATTGACCAAAAGAATGTTTCTTCTAAGTTTACTGAACATCGGTCCGCCTTTCCACCGAGTATCCCAGGCCTCGTATTGTCTTTATGCTGAATCCGGCTCCCAGATGCTTCAGCTTTTTCCTAAGGAATGAAATATATACTTCCACATTATTGTATTCCATCTCAGAGTTGAACCCCCATAGCTTCTCGGTAATCTGCTCCTTTGATGAAACAATGCCTTCCTTGAGAATCAGATATTCCAGAAGGTCAGCTTCCTTTTTTGTAATGATCATTTCCGTATTTTCATTGCCTAGCAACAGCCGTCTGTGGTCAAGCCAGATATTGCAGCAGGTAAGACGTCCATTGATGATTACTTCGCCCTTTCTTCTCAATAAAGCCCTTACCCGGGCCAGTAATTCACCTGAATCGAAAGGTTTGGCAAGGTAATCATCCGCGCCTGTATCAAGTCCCTGGATTTTATCTATGGTCCTATCCCTGGCGGTAAGCATCAGAACCGGGAAACTGAATTTCTCTTCCCTGAGTTTTTTAAGTATCGTCAGCCCGTCGACCATTGGAAGCATGATGTCCAGGACGGCCAGGTCGAAGTCCCCGGTCTTCAAAAGATCATAGCCCGTTTCCCCGTCGTTGGCTATTTCTACGGTATAGTTCTCCTGCCGGAGCAACTGGGCTATTGCCTCTGCAAGTCTCACTTCATCTTCAACAACAAGGATATTCATTTTGTATCTCCTGCAGCAGTTCCCTGCACATCAATAATATACCACTTTCAGAACCATATTTCAGCAACCTTGAATGAACCTTGAATGAATTTCATGCAACCATCCCCCACCCGAAATAACTACCTCTCAGGAAAATATTTTCCTGAGAGGAGAATATTTTCCTGAGAGGTGATTATTTCATGGTTATAATTATTACTGTTGTGTCCCGGTGGGTTGTTGGGGCTTCAAATCCGGTTCTCTATTGCGGGGGGATTTGGTATAATGGGACAAAATGCTTCGGGGTGGTGTTATGGGAATATTCAACAGGGCTGATGGCCGTTATATCAAGGATCTGCCGACATACATCAAGTTCTTTCCTTTTCTTATGACCAGGAGGCATGATGCCTCCGTGTATTTCAACCAGAGGATTGACCTTACGGGAACAGTTGAATATTGCAAAAAGAACAATGTTAAGATATTCCATGTTTTCCTGGCATCATTATTGAGGCTGGGAGTTGAAAAACCTGCTTTCAACAGATTTGTGGTTGGCAAACGTGTTTACCAGCGCAATCATCTCGTCATAGGTTTCATGGCAAAGCAGAAAATCGATGAGGAATCCAGGGAAATTAGTGTTAAGGTTTTCTTCGATGAAAAGGACCGGCTTTTCGATGTCATAAAAAAGGTTGAGGAGAAGGTGTCCGTAGTCAAGTCCGGCGGTGATTTTGATGCAGATAATACAATCGATATACTTATCAGGCTTCCAAAGTTCATAACCTCTTTCATTTTTATGTGCATTCGCACCATAGACCACTTCGGTCTTCTTTCAAGGAAGTTCATTGATGAAAACCCATTGTATGTAAGTGCCTATGTAACAAATGTAGGCAGCATAGGAATTGACGCCCCTTTCCATCATATGTATGAGTGGGGCACAACATCGGTATTCGCTGCCCTTGGCAAAATACACAAGGACTATGTCGTCAAAGAGGATGGCACTGCAGCAATAACAGATGTGGTGAATATAAAATTTACGATTGACGAAAGAATCGCAGATGGTGTGCATATGGCAAAAGCCCTTGGCGATTTCCAAAGATACATGGAAAACCCGGAGCTGCTTGAATGAGGGATTTGTCTGGGCTCAGCATCTACGAAGTTCTTGCGCAATCTGCTTCGGCATATCCGGACAGAACCGTATATGACTTCCTTGGTTTCAAAACAACCTATTCATCATTTCTCAAGGATGTTGATGATTGTGCCGGGACCCTGGCAGGATTGGGCATCTCAAAGGGAAGCATTGTATCACTGTTTCTACCCAATATCCCCATTGCCCTGGTTCTTTTTTATGCAATTTCGAAGGTTGGTGGAATCGCAAATTTCATACACCCGAGGATGCCCGTTTCACAAATCAGTGACATCCTGCAGAAAATGAATCCTGAACATGTGTGGGTCCCCGGCTTCATGACCAAAACCATTTATGACATTGAAAATCTGCTGCCGGGGGCAACCATTCATCCGGTCCGCATGCACAGCTATATGCCTGTCCATCTTAAGGCTGCGACATATATAAGATACCTGCCCTCCCGGATAAGAAACCTGTTGTCACACAGGATATATTTCAAAATCGAACCCTCGCAGCAATGTCCTGTGAGTTCCCACAATTCAGAGGATACATCAGTCATTTTGTTCACAGGTGGTACCGACGGCGCCCCCCGGGGAGTCTGTCTCTCTGACAAGGCTATAAACCAGGCTGCTGCTTCAACTGCTGCAATCAAGGTATATTCAGATGAGCAGGACAGGATGCTTGCAATTCTTCCGATTTTCCACGGTTACGGACTTGTCAACTGCATTCATACGACCATTTCTGAAGCTGCTTGCCTGATTCTTCTTCCCTACTACAGTGAAAGCATGTTCAAGGATGCAATAGTCAGGAAAAAACCGGGATATATACTTGGAATCCCCCGCCTGTATTCAAGGCTGGCAGATATATTTGAAAACAGCAGTGCTGACCTTGGATTTTTCAAAGGCCTGTACTGCGGTGGCTCCAAGCTTTCCCCGGTTGTCCGGGACAAGGTCAATAATGTTCTTTATTCAAGGGGATCGAAGGTGCCCATCCGCGAAGGTTACGGACTCACTGAATGTGTGGGAGCCTGCCTCCTTATGCCTGAAGACGACTTCAGGCCCGGAAGCATCGGTGTTCCCTACCCTGAAGTCGCCGTTGGTATAGTTGAACCCGGCACAGGTCACTTTATTGCACAGGGACTTACAGGTGAGATTGCAGTTTCAGGTGATATGCTGATGAATGGATATTACGGAGAGGAAACCGACAATGTTTTTAAAAGCGAGGGGAAAAGATGGCTCAGGACGGGTGACCTTGGATATATGGACTCAGATGGCTTCGTATATTTCCTGGACAGACTCAAGCGAATGATCAAGATAGCCGGTTATGAAGTATTCCCCGGGAAAATAGAAGCTTTGCTCGGAACCATCCAGGGAATTTCAAACTGTTGTGTCGTAGAGTCAGAGACCGATGGCCTTTCGTGCCTTAGAGCCTATATTGCCCTGGACTCATCACACAGGGAAACTGATATAAAAAAACAGGCCATAAGGCTGCTGAAAGAAAAACTCCCCGGATGGTCCATACCCGGAGAGTTTGTTTTCGTTGATTCAATCCCTGAGACACTTATGAAGAAAAATGCCTACAGAAACCTTCCTTAGAAACCCGCAAGTGGTCCTGCAGATTCTATCTTTTCGGGAATTGTTCCGTCAAAGTCAAATCCATCAGGTGTAACCTTAAAGTCATTTACACTGAATCCTGCAAGACCCTGCAGTGCATTATTAAGGGCTGTTCCGGCATCCTCCAGACTGTCATTCGCCTGCTTTACAGGTATTTTGATCTTTCCGACATACAGTTCCTCAGTAACACCTTCAAAAAGACCTGTAGCCTTGTTATAGCTCAGTGTTGCATCCATGTAAATCGGTTTGTTCTTTACAAGTCCAAGGAAGGCTTTGTATTTTTCAAGTTGCGGAAATGCATCCACTATGGGACCCAGGTCCCCTATTACACAGGACATCTCAAGTGAACCATCCTTGCATTTGATTGCAATGTCCTTCATTATTGAATTATCGTTCATGGCCATGTTCGCAGCAGCAGTCAGCTCCTCATTCGTGACAACAGTATCTACAGGAACCTCGCCGGAGCTTCTGAAGTTCCCTGCTATCATATCTTCGGCAGAGGCATGGTTTTCGTCAAAGTCAATGCCACCCTTTGCAAGATACGAATTGAAATCCGCTTCAGTCCACTGTGTATCCACCACCCTCGAAGATGGTGCACCGGTCATGAAGAAGAATGTTGCAATTATTCCTCCGAGAATGATTACCAGAACCAGCAGAATGATCAATAAAGCTTTTATAACTTTCACAGTAATTACCTCCTTATGTCCCCATTTGATAGTATTCTATATAACCTCAGAAACTTTTTCAATGGTGCAACCGGCCGGATTACAAGATTCTATGATCCCAAAGGATGGTTTGAATGGCCCCCGGGCAAATTTACCGGCTTTTCCCGGATTCATAAGGCAGATTCCGTGCCTTTGAATCTTCCTCGGAATATGGGTATGCCCGCAGAGAATGATATCTGCCTCCCTTTTCATCCCCTCTTCAAGGATCAGGGAATACCCGCTCCTCACATCATACAGATGCCCGTGTGTCATGAATATCCTGCAGCCGTCCAGGTCAAGCATACGTTCCTCTGCTTCATCTGACCACATGTCGCAGTTGCCTCTTACAGCCACCACCGGCACACCATTGAGCTTCATTTCAAGCATGACGGCATCATTGCAATGGTCACCAAGATGCAGGATCATATCGGGTTTTATTTTCACAGCAACCTTTTCCATCGTTTCTATATCATTATGCGAATCCGAAAATACAAGTATCTTCATAGCCACTACAGTTCATTGAAAACTCGGCCATCAGCCCGCTTCATACGTTCCTCATCAACCATTTGGACAATCTGCTTACCCACTGTCCTGCCGATGTATCTCCCGAACAGATTATACAGGAACGGGACCTTCAGCGGGACATACCATCTTTTCTTCCTGTCATAGGCATTCATATCTGAAAAATATCTCGAATCTGCCTTCAGGATACCGGGAGCAATGGCTGACATGGTTTTGAATGCATGGAATATCGGTATATCGCCGAACTTCAGTTTCCTGGGTTTGTCTGATAAAAGTCTTTTTGCAAATTCATCTGCTGCCTTTTGCAGTTTCAGGCGTTTTTTGTCAAGCTCGGATTCCTTCAGAGGAAAGGGCAGCATATCAACATATGTCTTGCCGCAAATCTCAAATCCAGCCCCGGAAAGCCACGTTTCCATGGGCGTAAAGACGCTTTTTTGCTGCCATTTGGTGAAATTGCCCAGGATGTATGCTTTCTTGCCGAAATATTTCGGTCTGTGGCAGTTGTATGCAGCATGGTCAAGGAAACTTTTAAGCACACCGGTCACACTGAACATGTATCCCGGACTTGCAAGTATTATCCCGTCGGCTTCCATCAGCTTTTTCTCAATCGGTGCATACTGGGAGTGATGAGGACACCTTGTTTCTCCCAGGAATATGCAATTGTGGCACCCCACACAGTAATCGATTTTGTAATCAGCGGGATAAACATATTCAACTTCACAGCCGGTCAACTCAATGAGCCTGTCAGAAAAATATTTCAGGACCCGCGCTGTGTTTCCGAATTTTGAACCACCTGATAATATAATTAGTTTCATGGAACACCTCCGAACATGTCAAATATATCATAAGCACATCCGAATTAGTGTTAAAAGTAATCTGTCTTCAATTATTTTGTATTTTCGGGGTAATATAATGTATATATAACTAATAGGAGCAGATTATGAAAGAATACTTTCCAAGTGTACAGAACATATTGTATGAAGGACCTGATTCAAGGAATCCCCTTTCGTTCAAATACTATGACCCCGACAAGCTTGTTGCCGGCAGGAAGATGAAGGACCATCTCAGGTTTGCCATGAGCTACTGGCATACAATGACCGGTGGCGGACAGGACCCGTTCGGCCAGGCAACCATGTCACGGACCTACAACGGCCTTGAAGGTCTTGAGCTCTCCAAGGCCAGGGTAGATGCCGCCTTTGAACTCATGTCAAAGCTGGGTGTCGGGTATTTCTGTTTCCATGACCTTGATATTGCTCCCGAAGGCGATTCCCTTAAGGAAAAACTGAAGTATCTTGATACCGTTGTCGACATTATTGAGGACCGGATGGAGCAGACGGGAATCAAGTGTCTTTGGGGTACGACAAATGCCTTCTCACATCCAAGGTTCATGCATGGGGCTGCAACGTCTCCAAACGCCGATGTCTTTGCCTTTGCTGCAGCCCAGGTCAAGAAGGCCATGGAAATCACCCACCGGCTTGGTGGTGAAAACTATGTATTCTGGGGTGGACGTGAAGGATATGAAACCCTCCTCAACACTGACATGGGACTTGAGCTTGACAATATGGCCAGATTTCTTGGCATGGCATATGATTACAAGGAAAAGATTGGGTTCAAAGGACAGCTTCTCATTGAACCAAAGCCCAAGGAACCTACCAAACATCAGTATGACTTTGATGTAATGAATGTAATAGGTTTTCTAAGGAAATATAACCTTCAGGATAAATTCAAACTGAACATTGAAGCAAACCACGCCACCCTTGCCGGACATACATTCCAGCATGAACTGGCTGTTGCAAGGATAAACGGGATGCTTGGAAGCATTGACGCCAACCAGGGCGATATGCTGCTTGGCTGGGATACGGACCAGTTCCCCACCAATATATATGATGCCGTCCTGGCAATGTATGAGGTTCTCAGGAATGGTGGTCTGACCCCCGGTGGACTCAACTTCGATGCAAAGGTAAGAAGAGGTTCGTATCAGCCTGATGACCTTTTCATAGCATATATTGTAGGAATGGACACCTTTGCGAAGGGTCTTCTTGTAGCAGACAGACTTATTACCGACCGTGTGCTTGAGGATTTCGTTGAAAACCGCTACCGTTCATATAGAAGTGGAATAGGCCGCGAAATAGTTGAAGGAAACACTGATTTTGAAAAACTTGCAGCCTATGCATTTGAGCATGACCAAATCCATAATGAGTCCGGAAGGCAGGAAATGCTTGAGGATATCCTGAATCGATATATATACCGGTCTTAAATCCTTAAAACAAGACTAAAAATAGCCCGGAAAGAAACCGGGCTATTTTACTATTTAACTAGTAATCAATCTATATTGTACGCCTGGTATTCTTAAAATCTAATTTCAGGGTACTTTTCCCGTCAGATATCTCCATTTCAGTCGTACCCCTGCCGGCCTTGCACCATGGATTGTCATATCTCATCCTGTAATCCGTCCTGATTTCTTCACCCGCAACCCTGAAAGGCCTGCTCCAGCCGGTTTCCATAATGCCCAGGCTGGGTGAAACATATCTGAAACCAAACACATCGCCTTCCATTTTTGCATCTATGAACTTCTTCATGAATTCAGCAAACGTACCGTCGATGTCAAGTGAGCCCATTTCACAAACCCATACGTTTGACCTGCCTGTGGCAATATATTCATAATCCTTGATTATTATTGGCTTCCCTTCATCATCCTCCTTCTTAAGTCCCATATATGGGTTGTATGAAGGATCTGCAGGTGCCCATGAAGTATATCCGGACAGAGGCCTGATGGCAAAATACCCATCTTCCTTTCTTCCGAATACCCAACCGTCCTTCTCAACTGTCTCATCCAGGAACTCCTGAGGTATATAAGCATGGGTATGGTATGTATATGTTGGAACCTTGTCAACAGGAGTATTGTACATGCTTATGACAACATTCCTATGCTGCACTGTCTTGGGATTTATGCGGTTTCCTGCCCACTTGTTAGGCCTTCCGGTATATTCCTCAGTTGCAGGATGGTTTGAAAAAACAACGGCCTTGCCTCCGAGGGAAGCCTGCCATATGTGTGCCTGGAATCCATATTTGCCCTTCTTGTGGTCCTGGACACATGCAAGCATATAGTCCTTTGTCTTGTATGAATAAAGGTCAGCCTTTGGTCTGGATGTATAATCCCCGTCCTTGTCGTATGGAATATTCTGTGCTTCACATAGATCATAGTGCTCCTTCATTGCCCTGGCCCTTTCCATGGCATAATATCCCGGAGCTGCCTTTGTCTTCAGGGTATTGTCAACGACAAGCCGGTGGTTGTTGGAACCCATTCCCCAGAAATAAGTAACATTGTCATAATCCAATGGGTCAACACCAAGGGCAGCACCTTCCTCGGCATTCATGCTCATGCACTGTATGTTTTCATAGGTACTCTCATCAAGTGCGCACTTAACAATGGGTCCGGCTGCCTTGTAATCACTGCATGCCAGCTGGACTGCTGCCGGGGAAAGAACCAGGTCTTCATCTCCTATGCCCAGAAACAGACTCCTGAGAACAAATGAACCATCCCTTGTGTTGGTTATATTCTGACAGTAGGTTCTTCCATGGCTGGATCCAAATACACCTTTGTAGCTGTTGAGAGCCATATCAAATAAGATAAGGTCAATCACCATTGCAGCCTTTGTCCTGATTTCCTCATCCTCCGCAAGGCAGTACAGCAATGATGTTGAAAGAACATCCTCATGATAATAGTTGTTTGAAAGCCATTCACAGAATCCAAAGCGGAACCTCCATTCAAGCCACCTCAGGACAAATGGCCTCGCGTGCTCCATATGCCACTTACCGGTCTGCCCGTTGTTTGTAAAGACCTCATCCTTATACAACTGACCTGCAATATATTCATTTGAATGATAGAGCATCTGGTGGTTTTCGGTGAAATAGCAGGGGCTTTTTTCAGGTCCGCCTTCATCTATCCAATATTTGCAGCCAAGGATCATTTCCTTTGCCTCATCCCTCAGTTCATTTGGAATTGCAGGTGAGTCACCATGTTTTGCCATGATATATATGAAACCGGGCAAAACGAAATCAAAGCAATCAATCCTATCGTAGATGCTTTTTATTGACTCCCGGAAATTTTCCTCAATGAAGTCTCCGCAATCCACTCCCCTTGAAATGAGTTCAAGCCTTGCAAGCTCCCTGTAGATGCTGTTGTTCCCCGCTTTTCTGTCCTTTTCACTGCCGTTCACAATCAATTCAAGATATGCCTTGGTAAGCCCTTTTCCGCCGTTTTCCTCAACAAATGGATGCATTTTCCTACCCCCCAAAATCATTTTTTTCATTATACACCAAAAGCATTCACGTTATCCGTCGGATGATGTGACCACTTTGAAAGATATCATGAGTACTGTATTGAATAAAGTTCGTAGTAAAGCTTGCCATGCTCCATGAGTTCTGCATGGCTGCCGCTTTCCGCTACCCTTCCATGATGCAGGAACATTATCCTGTCTGAGTTCTTTATGGTTGAGAGCCTGTGTGCAATGGTTATGCTGGTTCTGCCTTCCATCAGTTTCTCCATACCATCCTGAATAAGGGCTTCTGTATTAGCATCTACGCTTGATGTAGCTTCATCCAGAACAAGGATCTTTGGATCCATTACAAGCGCCCTTGCAAATGAAAGCAGCTGCCTTTGTCCTTCTGAAAGGGTGGTTCCCCTTTGGTTGACAGGTTCTTCATATTTGTCTGGAAGCAGATCAATGAACTTCGATGCATTTACGGTCTGTGCAGCCTCGATGACTTTTTCGCGGCTTATATCATTGTAAAGGCGTATGTTCGTCTCTATATCGCCCTGGAAGAGGAATACATCCTGTCTCACCGTACCGACGGCTTTCCTTAATTCCTTCATGTTTATCTTGCTGAGCGGGACTCCGTCAATCAGGATCTCACCTTTCTGATGTTTGTAAAAACCAAGTATCAGGCTTATTATGGTGGTCTTGCCGGCTCCTGTTGTTCCCACTATTGCGACCTTCTCACCCGGCTTAACCTTGAATGATACATCCTTGAGTACCCAGTTCTCCCCGACATATGCAAACCATACATTCCGGAACTCAATTTCGCCCTTGATGTCACCCAATTCAACTGCATCTTCCGGGACTTCCTCAGGCTGTCTTTTCAGAAGGGTTTCAATCCTGTCACTTGACACCAGGGATGACTGTACCGTATTGTACATCTCCGTCAGATTCATTATGGGATGGAAGAATTTTCCTGCATAGTTTATGAACATATATACTGTTCCAAAGGAAATTGCTCCTTCAATTATGTTGTTTCCGCCGACCCATAGAATCAGGGCCGTTGCTATGGCCGAAACGACTTCCATGAAGGGTCTGAAAATACCGAAAATTACAATCATCTTGTTGTTTTCGTCCAGATACTCCCTGTTGACGTTCTCAAACTCTCCTTTTTTCGCATTCTGCATGTTGAATGCCTGGATTATCTTCATGCCTGCAATATGCTCTGAGAGAAAAATATTTATGGCCGAAAGCCTTGCCCTTATTCTTGTAAAGGTTTTTCTGGCCTTTGTTCGGAACATTATGGCGGCGAATGCCATGAGAGGCAGTACTGCCATGACCGTAAGTGCGAGCTTCACGTTCAAAAGGAACATTACTATAATTACACCTGTCATCTCGAACATGTCCCTGAAGAAGTTCACAAGTACCCCTGTATACATTTCGCTGATGGTGTTCGTATCATTGCATATTCTGGTTACGATGCTTCCTACAGCTGTTTTATCAAAGAAGGTGAAGGGAAGGTCCTGGACATGTTTGAACAGTTTGTTCCTGAGCCTCATGACTACTTTTGCAGACGTTGCCTGCAGTATGTATGTACTGAAATATGACAATACCAGCTGAAGAATGGCGAGTCCCATGAAGGCACCGCCAAGAAGCCATATTTCTTTCCTGTAACCAAGCAGACCGGCAGGGTCGTCGGTTGCCAGTTTGATGTTGTCGATGACTGTACCCATTATATATGGCCTTATTATCTCCGCTCCGGTAAGAGCCAGAACGAGGATCAGTGCCAGAAGGAAATGCTTCCAGAAGGGCACTGCATGTCTCAGCAGCTTTTTAAGTGCATTCTTGTCAAGCTTCTTCTTTTCATCGGAGCTTACCTGGTCAAGGCTCCTTCTTCCGTAACCTCTTCCCATTCCACTCATACTGCTTCACCCCCGTTGATTTCCATCTCTTCAATGAGCTGCATCCTGTACATCCGGTCATATATTCCGCCGAGTGAAACCAGTTCATCGTGACTGCCTTCTTCAGCGATGAGACCGTCCTTCAGCACTATGATTTTGTCTGAATCCTTTATGGTTGAAACCCTGTGGGAAATAATGATACATGTCCTTCCTTCCCTGACGTCCCTTAGGTTTGAAAGAATTTCCTTTTCCGTTTCAACATCCACACTTGAAAGACAGTCATCAAGTATTAGTATCGGAGAGTTCTTAATGAGAGCGCGGGCTATGCATATCCTCTGCTTCTGTCCTCCTGAAAGGTTTACACCCTTTTCCCCAAGCATAGTATTGAATTTATCAGGGAATTCAATGATGTTCCCATAAACCCTGCTCTTTTTGGCAGCCTCTTCAATAAGCTCCATTGAATAACCATCTTCACTGAATCCTATGTTGTATGCAATGGTATCAGAGAAAAGGAAGTTGTCCTGCGGGACATAGCCTATGTTGTCCCTCAGGGTCTTAAGCGGTATGTCGGTTATGTCAAACCCGTCAATCTCAATCATTCCGGGCCCTTCGACATCGAATATCCTCATCAGAAGGTTCGCAATGGTGGTCTTGCCGCTTCCGACTTCCCCTACTATTGCAACAGTCTGTCCGGCCTGGATATTTGTACTTACTCCTCTGAAAATCTCCTCATCCTTGTTTGAGTATCTGAATTTCAGATTTCTGATTCTTATGTCCCCGTTCAGTCTTTCAGGTATGTCATTTTTGGTTGTGCCGAACTTGCCGTCGAATATGTCAGCTTTCTCAAATATTAGTTCGCTGATCCTGGCCAGTGAAACCCTTCCTCTTTGCAGATGTCCGATGAGCATTCCGATGAATCTTACAGGACCAAGAAGCATTCCAATGAATGAATTTGAGGCGATGAACTCACCAAGTGTTATGCTGCCGTTCATCGCAAAAAGTCCGCCGACAATCAGGACAATCATATATGCCATGGTTGACATGAATGTGAGGGATGGATGGAATATTGCGTTTATCCTGGCAAGATTTATACTTGCTTCATAATTTGCATTGTTGATACGGGCAAAATTTTCCTTTTCATTCTCTTCCTGGACAAAGGACTTTATTATCCTGATCCCTGAAATATTTTCCTCCGTCTTGGCACTAAGGTCTGCAAAGGTTTCCTGCACCTTCTTGAATCTGGCGTGAATGAACACACTGAACCTTGTTATAAGCAGAATTATGAACGGGAAAGGTATCATAAGGGCAATTGTCAACGGAAGACTGATCTTGACTGTAAGATATATGAATCCTGATGCCAGCAACACCAGTGAGTTGGTCGTAATCATTATTCCCCGACCTATGGCCATTCTCAGTGCACTCAGGTCATTGGTGGAAAGGGCCATGATTTCGCCGGCGGATTTTTTGTTGAAGTAATTTAGTGACAGGTCAAGGAGTTTATTGAACATTCTCTGTCTCATTGAGTACTCCATCAGAAGGCTTGCTCCCAGAATGAAATAGCGGACAAAGAATGTTGAAACCAAGCTGGCAACTGCTACTGCAACTAGTATCAGGCAGAGAACCATAAGCCTGTCTATTACAGTTGTCTCATTGCCCGGTGCTATATTGTTTATCATGTCAACTATCTCTGAAATTACAATCGGAGTTACGATTGCAAGGAGGTTTACCGTTATTGTTGCAAGGATTCCACCCGCATATCTGGCCTTTTTGCTCTTGATGAAGTCCTTGAACAAGCCCCAGCCATCCTTCATCATTTCCTTTTGCTTTATGGCTTCCTGAATCAGGATGCCATCCTTTGTGCCAAGCAGTTCTTCAGGTACGACTCCGCTTCGCACGATTTTCTTATACAACTTCCTGGTTTTCCTGTCATGGTTCTTGAATGGTTTGGTGTTACTGCCTTCCCTTCGTCCGCTCATCTTTTCCCCCGAATCTGCTCCATAATCGAATTCACTGCTTCAAGTGCAGCTTCCACATGGCTGTCGTCAACACTTTCAAGAATGTCGTTGATCCTTCCCTCGAATTCCTTTATAAATTTATCCTTGGTCACAGAACCTGCTTCCGTAAGAAACAATAGCTTGATCCTCTTGTCATCCTCAGACTGCCTTTTATATATATAACCCCTGGCTATCAGTGAACTGACCGTTTTAGCGAGGTTACTCATCTGCATGGACCATCTTGCCGCTATGTCTCCCATCGATGAGCCCTGGGACGGGTCAATGTATAGAAGAACCCTGAATTCTGCATGACTTATTTCATTGCCGAATTTTTCCTTCATCTCACAGATGCTCCTCCGTTTGATGACCTGGACAAGGCTCCGCATGCTTCTGTATAACTCTACTTTGCTATCTGTACCCATTTCCCACCATTACTTATATTTTATAACCATTATACACGATATTCAGACTTGGACACGATGAATTTATTTGAATTACCAAAATTATTTTCCAAATCCAAAATTGCAGTCAGAACAAGGGATAAATGAGTAATATTCTGCTTAATTAATTTAGTACAGCTAAACCAACCTATAATCAAAATGGCCTATATTGTATGTCAAAAAAGCTTATACACAACATATAGGGGTTGATAATATTCATCGCATGTATAATTTAGCTGCAGTAAAAAATTGTGTTTACATATAATCTGATGTGATATAATGTTGCTAGACAAATTTTCTATAGGGGGAAATATAATGAAAAAGTTTTTAGCAATTCTTTTGGCGGTTGCCATGGTAGCGACTTTGTTTGTTGGGTGCAAAGGCAGTGAACCTACAGTTGAGCTCAAGAAAGAAGTCGGAATGGTAACGGATGCCGGAACAATCGATGACAAATCCTTCAACCAGGGCACATGGGAAGGTGTTGTTGAAGCCAGTGCTGATTTAGGTTATGAGCCCAAATACTTGAAACCAGCAGGAACAACAGACGCTGACTACATGACAGAAATCACAAACCTGGTTGACTCAGGATATAAGCTCATCGTATGTCCCGGATTCAAGTTCGAAGCAACCATATTTGCAGCACAGGACAAGTATCCTGATGTAAAATTCGTCCTCATCGACGGAACACCTCATTCAGCTGACTATTCAGAATTCAGGCAGGAAGCAAATGTAGTATCAATATTCTTTGCTGAAGAACAGTCAGGTTTTCTTGCAGGTGTAGCAGCAGCTGTTGAAAAGCCTGATGCAGAGTTCGGATTCATCGGCGGAATGGAAATTCCGGCAGTTCAGAAATTCAACTGGGGATTCCAGCAGGGCCTCAAGTATGCAAATGCAAACCTTGGCACTAATACTACTATAAATGCAGAGAACGTAGTATACCAGGGATCATTCGATGATGTTGCAGCAGGAACAGCCCTTGCAGCACAGATGTATGACAAAGGCGTAGATGTAATCTTTGCAGCAGCAGGCGGCGTTGGCGTCGGTGTTATCACAGAAGCCAAGAACCGTGCAGTTTCAGGCGAAGATGTATGGGTAGTCGGTGTTGACGTTGACCAGTATCCGGATGGAGTATATGAAGGAAGCAAATCCGTCATACTGACATCAGCAATGAAATCAATCGGTGTAGCAGCATATGACATGGTCAAGGCATATGATGAAGGAACATTCCCGGGTGGCGAAACCCTCATCTTTGATGCTTCAAACAATGGCGTACAGATTCCGGACGAAAACCCGAATCTTTCCGCAGCTGCATATGATGCTTATGAAGCAGCCAGGGCAGGTCTTGTAGACGGATCAATCGTTGTTGCCGCAGTACAGGGCGACCTGATCAAGTAATTTGACTTGACTAACTGATAAAGGGCGGAGTAACTTCCGTCCTTTGTTTTTTATCTTAGGAGTGATCTATGGAATACATTGTTGAAATGCTAGGCATAAGAAAGGAATTCCCGGGTGTTCTTGCGAATGATAATGTGACAGTACAGCTGAAAAAAGGAGAAATCCTTGCTTTGCTGGGTGAAAATGGTGCCGGTAAGTCTACCCTGATGAGTATTCTTTTCGGCCTCTTTCATATGGACAAAGGTAAGATAAAGATCCGGGGCAAGGAAGTAAGGATCAACAATCCAAATGATGCCAATGCCCTTGGAATAGGTATGGTCCATCAGCATTTCCAGCTGGTTGAAACATTCACAGTAACAGAAAACATCATCATGGGAGTTGAAGACGGCTTTGTCCTTGACAGGAAAAAAGCCGGTAAACGCATCAAGGAATTGTCAGAACAATATGGCCTGAATATCAATCCCGATGAGATAATCGAAGATATTTCAGTCGGTATGCAGCAAAGGGTTGAAATACTCAAGATGCTTTACAGGAATGCAGAGGTTCTGATCTTTGACGAACCGACGGCTGTTCTGACCCCTCAGGAAATACATGAATTGATGGAAATCATGCGTAATCTTATAAAAGAAGGCAAGTCTATCATCCTGATTACACATAAGCTGAAGGAAATAAAGGAGATTGCCGACCGCTGTACCGTAATCAGACGGGGAAAGGTAATTGGAACAGTTGAAGTAAATAGCACATCGACCCAGCAGATGGCAGACATGATGGTGGGACGCGAAGTCTCTTTCACCGTTGACAAGAAGGCAAAGGAAGCCGGTGAGGTTGTCCTTGAAATAGATGGCCTCAACGTACTCAACAACCGCAAAACACTGGGATTGAAAGACTTCACTCTACAGGTCAGAAGAGGTGAAATCGTAGGTGTTGCCGGTGTTGAAGGAAACGGGCAGACTGAACTTGTCGAAGCTGTTACGGGGCTCAGGAAAATTGAATCAGGCTCAGTTTCAATACTCGGTCAGGATACGGCAAGATACTCCGTCCGGAAGAAAAATGAAGCAGGTATTGCACATATTCCTGAAGACAGACAAAAATTCGGTCTTGTTATGGAATATACCCTTGCAGAAAATTTTGTTCTGAAATCCTATTATCATCCTCCGTATTCCAATTTCAAACTACTGAATAAGGATATCATGAATGAACATGCTGAAAAACTTATAAAGGATTTCGATGTAAGAGCCGGACAAGGCAGCAAATCACCTGCCAAGGCTCTATCCGGCGGAAACCAGCAAAAGGCGATCCTGGGACGTGAAATCGACCTTGACACTGATCTTCTGATAGCAGTACAGCCTACAAGAGGACTTGATGTCGGAGCAATTGAATATATTCACAAGAGGCTTGTTGAACAAAGGGATTCCGGCAAGGCAGTATTGCTTGTATCATTGGAACTTGATGAAATAATGGACCTGTCCGACAGAATTGCAGTCATCAACAGCGGTGAACTCATTGATTTGGTTATCAATGATGACTCCGTCAATGAGTATGACATCGGACTGATGATGGCCGGTGTGAAAAGGGGTGATGAGCAATGAAGAAAGATTTTACAGGAATTTATAAATCCCTCGGTGCCGTTATCCTCGGATTGATTGCCGGTGGTATTCTGATGGCTGCCATAGGCGCAAATCCCTTCAAAGGTTTCCTCTATTTGTTCATGGGAGGAATTCAGAGTATAGAAAGAATAGGAAATGTTTTTGCCACAGCAACCACACTTATTCTGACCGGACTTTCAGTGGCCTTTGCATTCAGAACCGGCTTGTTCAACATAGGAGCGGCAGGTCAGATGCTCATCGGCGGGCTCTGTGCAACAATAATCGGTCTGTCATTCAATGATCTGCCCAGGGTCATCCTTCTTGTTGTTATGTTTCTAGCAGCTTTGCTCGGAGGTGCCATATGGGGTATCATCCCCGGTCTTCTGAAGGCACGTTTCAATGTCCATGAGGTGGTAGCAACCATAATGATGAACTGGATTGCATACTGGGTCGTGTACTATGTCATCAAAAACAATTTCACTGCCGGTTTGGAAACAGAAAGTGCCTCAATTCCTGCAGTGGCCCAGCTTAGGATTCCATGGCTTACTGAGCTGTTGAACGGATCATATCTCAATCTTGGAATTGTCATTGCAGTTGCTGCTGTCATAGTGATTAAGTTCATTCTGGACAGGACAACCCTTGGTTACGAACTGAAGGCAGTTGGCTACAATCGCCATGCATCAAGGTTCGCCGGTATCAAGGTAAACAGAAGTATCATCCTTTCCATGATGATAGCCGGAGGGCTTGCAGGACTTGCAGGACTCACATACTATACCGGTTATTCCATCAATATACAGATAGGCAAGCTTCCTACACAGGGTTTCGACGGTATCGCTGTTGCACTATTGGGAGCGACGTCTCCCTGGGGCGTCTTCTTCTCAGCAACGTTCTTCGGACTCCTTCATGCGGGCAAAGGGTTCATGAGTGCAAACACCTCGGTACCACCCCAGATTTCAGATACCATAATCGCAATAATAATTTATTTCACTGCTACAAGTCTTTTCATAGAGAATATTGTCAAAAAGCTGAGGAACAAAAGGGCCGAAAGAAAGGCTTTGAAGGCGGCTGGTGCTAGTACTTCCCCGCCTGCTGCCAAACCTGGGTCTGATGACAATACCAAACCAGGAGGTGATGAACAATGAAGGAAATGATAGATATCATCGTAAATATTTTCCCATATGCCATAGCATTTACAGTTCCCCTGCTCATAACCTCCCTTGGCGGGTTGTACAGTGAACGAAGTGGTGTTGTCAACATAGGACTGGAAGGTCTTATGGTAGTCGGATTCTTTGCCGGTGCGGTCACAATCAAATATCTCCAGAATGTCATACCCGGAACCTCAATAATCGTCGGCCTTGCTGCTGGAGTAGTCGCCGGAATACTATTTTCACTTCTTCATGCATTTGCGAGCATCAACCTAAAGGCCGATCAGGTCATTAGCGGTACAGCCATCAACATGCTGGCAGGAGCACTGACTGTATTTCTTGCGAGAACCATAACAGGAAGCGGAAATATAGGAATCGACCTTGGAATCGTAAGACAGGATGTATTCCTTTTGTCCAAGATACCGGTCATTGGGCCACTGTTCTTCAGTAACACATACTACACAACCTGGATTGTCCTCGGAATCTGGGCATTGTCCTGGTTCCTACTTTACAAGACATCCTTCGGGCTTAGGCTAAGGGCATGCGGTGAGCATCCCCATGCCGCAGCCTCAGCA
>Ga0209203_1001080_pt1 | contig 20580 bp, 16 predicted proteins | sample AD_UKC109_MetaG_FD_184423 | JGI IMG/M metagenome (GOLD analysis project Ga0209203, IMG submission 184423) | Active sludge microbial communities of municipal wastewater-treating anaerobic digesters from Hong Kong - AD_UKC109_MetaG (SPAdes)... | ecosystem: Engineered > Bioreactor > Anaerobic >... | reverse complement strand
CATCACAGTGTAGAGGACACGGGAATTTCCCTGGGACTCGCTTTGAAGGAAGCTCTGGGGGACAAGAGATCCATAAACAGGTACGGCAGTTTCACTGTTCCCATGGACGAATCACTGGTCAAGGTTGACCTGGACCTAAGCGGTCGTCCTTACCTTGTGTTCAACGTAGATTTTTCAAAAAGCACGGCAGGCGACCTGGATGTGGAGACCATAGAGGAATTCATGATGGCAGTTTGCACCAATGCAGGGATGACACTGCATGTCAATGCATATTACGGATCGAACAATCATCACCTGATTGAAGCAGTCTTCAAGGCCTTTGCTAGGGCTCTCAGGATTGCAGTTGAAAGGGATGGCAGAACCGATGGGATACCATCGACAAAGGGAATGCTTTAGGAGGAAACAATGGGGAAATTATTGGGGAATACGGAATTTACCGGAATCAAGCCATGGAAAATTGGAAAAGTAAGGGAGATGTATGATCTTGGGGACAAGATACTGCTGGTTGTGACCGACAGAATATCTGCCTTTGACTGTGTCTTTCCAAATCTGATCCCTGAAAAGGGCAGGGTACTCAACAGTATATCTGCATTTTGGTTCAACTTTACCAGTGATATAATCAAAAACCATATGATTACTACTGATGTAGATGAATACCCGGAACCATTCAACCGTTATAAGGAGGAACTTGAAGGCAGGTCGATGCTTGTCAGAAAACTTCAGATAGTTCCTGCAGAATGCATCGTCAGGGGATATCTCGAAGGTTCGGGACTCAAGGACTACAGACGCACCGGAAGCATATGCGGAATCAGGCTTCCTGAAGGAATGAAGCAGGCCGAGAAACTGCCTGAACCGGTCTTTACACCATCGACCAAGGCCGAGGAAGGCCATGACCAGAATGTAACCTATGAAAAATTGTGCAGGGAGATAGGTGATGACCTGGCTGCAAAACTACGGGATACATCACTGGCCCTTTATAAGAAGGTAAGTGATTATGCTCTTTCAAAGGGGTTGATTCTTGCAGACACAAAATTTGAATTCGGTTTGCTTGACGGGGAACTTGTTGTGGCAGATGAAATGTTTACTCCGGATTCTTCAAGGTTCTGGGATGCATCCGACTATGAACCGGGCAGGGCTCAGAAGAGCTTTGACAAACAGTATCTTAGGGAATATCTCGAGACCCTTGACTGGGACAAGACTCCACCGGCACCCGAATTACCGGCTGATGTAATTGCAAGGACGACTGAAAAATATCTTGAAGCTTATGAAATCCTGACAGGGAAGGAAATGGCCTGATGATTGCAGTGGTGGACTACGGCATGGGCAATATAGGGAGTGTATGTAATGCACTTTCATACACAGGTGCCGGACATATCGTGACGGAAGATCCTCAGATTATAGCTGATGCCGATGGTGTTATTCTTCCCGGTGTGGGGGCCTTTGGTGACGCAATGGCCAATATCATTGGAAGGGGCCTGCAGAGTACGATAAAAGATTTCATAGATAGCGGCAGACCTTTCCTGGGGATATGTCTTGGTTACCAGCTTCTGTTTGAATCGAGTGAGGAAAGCCCGGGTGTATCCGGACTTGGAGTTCTCGAAGGTGCAGTCAGGCGCTTTCCGGCTGACATGGGACTGAAGGTTCCCCATATGGGATGGAATACCATTTCCAGCGGGACAAAGACCAGGGTGCTCAGACAGAGTGACGGCAGATATGTATATTTCGTTCACTCGTATTATACTGAACCGAGGGGTCTTGACGAGTATTGCACCGAAACCACATACGGAATCAAATTTGCATCTGCAATAGAATATGAAAATATCCTGGCATGCCAGTTCCATCCTGAAAAAAGCGGGGATGACGGCCTTGGGATACTTAAGAAATGGACGGAGGCTGTACTTTGAACATATACCCGGCAATAGATATCCTTGGAGGCAGGTGTGTCAGACTTTCAAGGGGAGATTATGAAAAGGTGACTGTATATTCAGAAAATCCCGTGGAGTTTGTATCGAAGTGGATTGATATGGGGGCCCGGTACCTGCATGTGGTCGACCTTGACGGGGCCCGTTCAGGTAGTCCTGTAAACAACGATGTCATAAGGGAAATCGTTGAAAAGTCAGGGGTACCGGTACAAACCGGCGGTGGAATAAGGACCATTGGGAGAATCAGACAGCTCTTTGCACTTGGGATATCCAGGGTGATTCTTGGAACTGCGGCAGTGAAGGATTCCAGGTTGATTCAGGATGCATTGAAGGAGTTCGGTGACGCAATAGCTGTCGGCATAGATGCCAGGGATGGATATGTCACAACTGACGGCTGGGAGAAAAGCAGCAGGAGGGGAGCGGTTGAGTTCGCCCGGGAAATGGAGTCCATGGGAGTGAAGACAATCATCTACACTGACATTTCGACTGACGGCATGCTGGCTGGGCCCAATGTGGCGGCGATGAAGGAGATGGCTGATGCTGTAGGATGCGAAATCATAGCATCAGGCGGGGTCAGCAATATAAATGATATTACTGCCCTTTCCAGGACTGGGGTCAAAGGGATCATAGTGGGCAAGGCGCTTTATGAAGGGTGCCTGGATCTCAGGGATGCAATTGAGGTTTCCGGAGGTGGAAAATGTTTGCCAAAAGAATAATACCATGTCTGGATGTCCATGCAGGAAGAGTTGTCAAGGGAGTCAACTTCATCAATCTCATTGATGCAGGAGATCCCGTTGATACTGCTGCTGCCTATAACAGGGAAGGGGCAGATGAACTTGTTTTCCTTGATATAACGGCATCCAGTGACAACAGAAATACAATGGTTGATGTTGTCGGCAAGGTTGCCAGAACCATTTTCATCCCCTTTACGGTAGGTGGTGGGATCCGCGGTGTTGATGACTTCAATATAATGCTGAAGGCCGGTGCGGACAAGGTGTCGGTCAATTCCGCTGCATTGAAGGACCCGAAACTTGTAACCAAGGCTGCAACCATATTCGGAAGCCAGTGTGTGGTCGTTGCCATTGATGCAAAACGAAGGATTGACGGGTCGGGATTTGATGCATATCTGAACGGTGGACGAATAAATACAGGAATGGATGCCGTTCAATGGGCCATGGAAGCACAAAGGCTTGGTGCAGGGGAAATACTGCTCACAAGCATGGACAGGGACGGAACAAAGTCCGGATATGACAATGATCTTCTTTATGAAATATCCTCGCAGCTGGATATACCTGTAATAGCTTCAGGTGGAGCCGGAAGCATGGAGCATTTCCTTGAAGCATTCACAAAGGGAAAGGCTGATGCTGTTCTCGCAGCTTCTTTGTTTCATTTCGGTGAGTTGAAGATCCGTGACCTTAAAGCCTATTTGGCCGGTAAGGGCATAGATGTAAGAAATACTGTAACGCAATAAAACCATACTGTAATGTGGTGTACATATTAAATAAGTAATTCCCGGGTTAATTATATATATTACACAAAGATATACCGGGTGGGTCAAATCAATTGACACAAATTGGCGTGTTTGCTATACTTCAATGTAGTTGATAAGGGAGGCTCTAGGATGAAAAATTATAACAGATTGTTTAAATTGGCGACAACATTCAGTGCTTTGGGAATGCTTTTTATGACAATAATGCTTTTCGTTTTGTTGGTATATACCGGCAATAGTTATGATGACGTCATGAAAACTGCTTTCTCAAGGGTATTTCTGAGATGGCCGATGTGGTTTATTCTTATGCTGGTATTCTACATTCCCGGAATATCAGGTTTGTTTTATGCTAATTCCCTGAAGAAGAAAGCATATGCAGAAGCAATGAAAATTGACTAAAGTTGTAACTGGCATAATGAAATGCACTCTGTCGAAGGGTGCATTTTTTTATGTTTTGAATTAATGTAATGTATTATGTTGTGTTTTTATGTCGGATGAACGAAATATGGACAAATATGAAGTAATACGGAGCAATAGAAAGTTAATATAACATAAATTCATATAAAGCTGGATTATGGCGGTAAAATTCAAAAAATTGAGTTTGTGCATATCAGGCAAGTATATTATCATATTTTTAGCACTCAAGACGATAGAGTGCTAACACATAAAAATTTGGAGGTATTCTGATGGTTATTAGACCTTTGGGAGAAAGAGTTGTTATTAAAATGCTGGAAACTGAAGAAACTACCAAAAGCGGTATTGTTCTTCCTGGTTCAGCGAAGGAAAAACCGCAGGTTGCAGAAGTTATTGCAGTTGGCACCGGCAGTGATTCCGATGACATGAAAGAACCGGAACTTTCGGTAGGAGATAAAGTTTTGATCAGCAAGTATGCAGGTACTGAAGTAAAGATTGACGGTGAAGAACTGACAATCCTTAATATCAGCGATGTACTGGCTGTTGTAGAGTAACGGAGGGTAGTATAAATGGCAAAACAGATTTTATTCGGCGCAGAGGCAAGGGAAGCCCTTGAAATCGGCGTAAACAAACTTGCAGACACAGTGAAGATTACATTGGGACCAAAGGGTAGAAATGTAGTCCTGGACAAAAAGTTCGGTGCTCCGCTTATCACCAATGACGGTGTTACGATTGCAAAGGAAATAGAGCTTGAGGATGCATTCGAAAATATGGGTGCCCAGCTTGTCAAGGAAGTTGCAACCAAGACAAATGATGTAGCCGGTGACGGAACCACGACCGCAACCCTTCTTGCACAGGCAATTGTAAGGGAAGGACTCAAGAACCTTGCAGCAGGTGCAAATCCTATGATCCTTAAAAAGGGAATTGAAGCAGCTGTTGCTTCGGCAGTCAAAGGTATTGCGGGACTCAGCCAGAAGACCCATGGAAAAGAGGACATCGCAAAGGTTGCATCAATTTCCGCAAACGACGAAGTTATTGGTAATCTCATAGCAGACGCAATGGAAAAGGTAAGCAATGACGGAGTTATAACCGTTGAAGAATCAAAGACCATGGAAACTGCATTGGAAGTAGTTGAAGGTATGCAGTTTGACAGAGGATACCTCTCACCATATATGGTTACTGATACAGAAAAGATGGAAGCAGTGATTGATGATGCATACATTCTTATCACTGACAAGAAAATCGCAAATGTACAGGAAATTCTTCCGGTGCTCGAGCAGATCGTTCAGCAGGGCAAGAAACTAGTCATTATTGCTGAGGATGTTGAAGGCGAAGCCCTTGCAACACTCGTTGTCAACAAGCTCAGGGGAACCTTCACATGCGTAGCCGTAAAGGCACCGGGTTTTGGTGACAGAAGAAAGGCAATGCTCCAGGATATCGCAATCCTTACAGGCGGACAGGTCATCAGCGAAGAAGTCGGGCTTGAACTCAAGGAAGCTTCAATGGATATGCTTGGAAGAGCACGTCAGGTCAAGGTACAGAAGGAAAACACAATTGTTGTTGACGGCGCAGGCGATGCAAAGGAAATCAGAGACAGGATTTCATCAATCAAATCACAGATTGAGGAAACAACCTCCGATTTCGACAGGGAAAAACTGCAGGAAAGACTTGCTAAACTTTCAGGCGGCGTAGCAGTAATCCAGGTCGGTGCTGCAACTGAGATCGAAATGAAGGAAAAGAAACTCAGGATTGAAGATGCTCTCGCAGCAACCAGGGCAGCAGTTGAGGAAGGTATTGTATCCGGTGGCGGAGTTGCTTATATCAACGTACTGGCAGACATCAAAGCAGCAACTGAAGGCCTTGCAGGTGATGCAAAGACCGGAGCAAACATAGTTATCAGAGCCCTCGAAGAGCCAATCAGGCAGATTGCCAAGAATGCAGGAATCGAAGGCTCAGTGGTTATTGAAAAGCTGAAGGATGCTGCAAAGGGTGTTGGATTCAACGTTCTCACTGAAGAATATGTTGACATGATATCCGCAGGTATCGTTGATCCGGCAAAGGTTACACGTTCAGCACTGCAGAATGCAGCCAGCGTAGCAGCCATGGTACTGACAACCGAAAGTCTCGTAGCTGATATTCCTGAGGAAACACCCCCGATGCCCATGGGCGGTGGCGGCGGAATGCCCGGTATGATGTAATTTAACGCGTTAACTTATTATAGAAAAGACCGCTGATTGCATAACATCAATCAAGCGGTCTTTTCCATTGTGCCGGCTATTTTTAATTTCTATTTAACTTTTTTTTACTTTCACCTCCGGGGTAAAAGTAAAAAGTTTTGACTTTTACCCCGGAGGTGAAAGTAAAAAAATGGATGTAGATGCGTATATGGAAGGCTGGAAATGCCAATGTGTATGTGATTTTACCTGTGATATAATTAAGAAAAAGCTGCAGGCGGTGTGATATGTACAAGGTCATGATTACTGAGTTCATCAAGGAATTCGAGCTGGAGATAATATATGCATCCGAGAACATCAATGAGAAATCGGTTACATTGATGGAGGTGAATCGCCCTGGTTTGCAGCTCTCGGGTTATCTTGGATACTTTTTCCCGGAAAGAATACAGCTGATGGGCAACATGGAGATGTCATATCTTGGAACCTTTGACTCGAAGACAAGATACGAGAAGCTTGACAATTACATGGATGAGCAGATGCCGTGCATTGTCGTTGCCAGGGACCTGACCGTCTATGAAGAAATCATTGAAGTGGCTAAGGTTTATAAAGTGCCGATTCTGAGGACGCAGGAAGTTACATCAATCTTTCTTTCTTCTGCAATAAGATACCTGAACAGGGAGCTTGCCGAAAGGATCAGCCTTCATGGAGAATTACTGGAAGTTTTTGGTGAGGGAATCCTTATCCAGGGTGAAAGCGGTGTAGGAAAAAGTGAAACGGCACTTGAACTTGTCAAAAGAGGACACCGTTTGATAGCGGATGATGTGGTTGAAATCAGAAAGGTCGGAGAAACCACCTTGCTTGGCACAAGCCCCGAGGACATCAGGTATTTCATTGAACTGAGGGGAATCGGAATCATTGATGTAAGAAGTCTTTATGGCGTAGGCTCAATCAAGAAGTATGACAATATTGACATGGTAATCAACCTTGAGCTATGGGATGAAAACAAAAGATATTCCAGGCTGGGCGTAGTTGATGAGTACAACGAAATACTCGGGATACCCATTCCTTCGCTGACAATACCGGTAAGACCGGGAAGAAACCTGGCCATTATCGTCGAAGTTGCCGCTATGAATACCAGACAAAAGAACATGGGATACAATGCCGCACAGGTACTGTATGACAGGATTGAGAAAAAATTCAAGGGCGGGGATATTTGATTTGTCGACAGCAATTATCAAAGAAAGAATAAGGGAAGAGATACTCAGATTTGATGAACCGATGAGCAGGCACACAACCTTCAGGATCGGAGGCACATGTGATGTCATGGTCTTGCCCGAGAACATCGATGACATAAGGGACATTGTTCTGTTATGCCGAAACGAGGGAATCAACATTACAGTTATGGGAAACGGATCCAACCTTCTGGTCCGTGATGGCGGAATAAGGGGAGTGGTTCTGAAGATTTCCGACAATTTCTGTTATGTGACGGAAAACAAGGGGGTCATAAGAGCCCAGGCCGGTGCGCTGCTTTCGACGGTGGCACATAAGGCCATGAACAATTCCCTGACAGGCCTTGAGTTTGCTTCGGGTATTCCAGGAACTGTAGGCGGCGGTGTCATGATGAATGCAGGTGCCTATGGAGGAGAGCTTAAGGATGTCCTTATATATTCTGTGTATATGGATGACAGGGGAGAAATCATCAGGATAGGCAATGAGGAGCATAAGTTTGGATACAGGACCAGTCTGTTTTCAAAAAACAATTACATAATACTGGAGAGCACATTCACCTTGGAGAAGGGCATACGTTCTGAAATAAAGGCCACCATGGCGGATTTGAATAAAAGAAGACGTGACAAGCAACCGCTGGCAATTCCTAATGCCGGAAGCGCATTCAAAAGACCTCCCGGTCATTACGCAGGTGCATTGATTGAGCAATGCAAATTGAAAGGCTGCCGGTTCGGAGGGGCAAGTGTATCGGAAAAACATGCCGGATTCATTGTAAATGACAAGGGGGCAACCGCCGGTGATGTGGAGCAGCTGATGGAATATATCATGGAAACTGTATATAATAAAACCGGTGTCAGGCTTGAGCCTGAAATCAGGATAATCGGCGAGGGGTGACATGAAACTATACATAATAACCGGAATGTCAGGAGCTGGTAAGAGTCTAGCAATGAGAACCCTTGAGGACATGGGCTATTTCTGCATGGACAATATACCTCCCAGCCTTATACCCAAGTTTGCACAACTGGGTGCCGGAGCAGGGCACATGGAGAAGGTAGCGGTAACAGTTGACATAAGAGGTGCGGAACTTTTATCGGATATTTTCCCGGCACTGGAGGAACTGGACTCCATGCAGGTTCCATATGAGATCATCTTCTTTGAAACCATCAACAAGGTTCTTGTGAAAAGATATCAGGAGACAAGAAGACAGCATCCCCTTGAAAGCAGGGGTCTGGGTCTTGAAGATGCCATAGAAAAGGAAAGGGTGCTTCTTGGGGAACTTAAGAAAAGGGCTGATTATATAGTTGATTCATCCGGTCTCCTGCCAAAGGAATTGAAGAAGGAACTCCTTGACTTAATGAACCAGGGCAAGGATTATGAACAAATCATAATCAGCATAGTATCTTTTGGATTCAAATATGGTACACCCCTGGATTGTGACAATATACTCGATGTCAGATTCATTCCGAATCCATACTACAATTCTTCCATGAGAAAACTTACCGGCAGGAATGAAACGGTAAGCAACTATGTACTGAAGCAGGAAATCACCGAAGGCTTCGTTGAACGGAGTGTTGATTTGTTTGAACATATTCTTCCCGGATACATAAGCGAGGGTAAGAATCAGGTTGTAATCGGCATAGGCTGTACAGGCGGAAGACACAGGTCTGTGGCCATAGCAGAGGAAATATCCAAGATACTGACAGAAAGAAACCATAGGGTTGTATTGACCCACAGGGATATTTCGAAGGATTCAAAGAGATAAGAATATGTCTTTTTCGGCAACTGTAAAAAATGAAATGTGCAGGATTGAAAATACTGATAAATGCTGCGCAACCTGTGAAATTTCAGCGATATTGAGACTTGGCGCTGTCTTTACCATGGAAGGCAATGGCTTTTATACCACGAAGATAAATACTGAAAATGCAGCACTAGCCCGAAAAATCATTACTGAGGCTGTCAGGCTGTTTGATTTTCATCCAAGTATTGTTATGACCAGGACCCGCAAACTCAGAGGGCATACGATTTATACGGCTGAACTGAAGGGTGACTTTGCTACTGCGATGGCGCTGGGAGACATGGGTTTTCTTGAAATGGGTGAGAAGGGATTACCTGTGTTTTCTGACATTGATGAAATAACAGGAGGTGATTGCTGTGAAAGGGCTTATCTTCGGGGAGCCTTCCTGGCAGCCGGGTCGATATCCGCCCCTGACAAGGGATACCATCTTGAAATAACCTCACCCAATTCTCCCGAAATTGACAGAACGATGGATGCAATGACATCATTTGGAATAAAGGTCAGAAAGACATACAGAAAAAACCATTGTATATGTTATGTAAAGGATGCTGAGGGAATAAGTGATTTTCTGAATCTGACAGGTGCCCATAAATCGCTTCTTGAGTTCGAGAACATAAGGGTATTGAAAAATGTAAGGAACAATATTAACAGGGTCGTCAACTTTGAGACTGCGAATCTGAACAAGACGGTGAATGCGTCATTCAGACAGTGCGAGGATATTAAGCTGATCATAAATACAATTGGTCTTGGAAAGCTTCCTGAGGAACTGGTCAGAATGGCACAGCTTAGGATAGAGAATCCTGAAGCCAGCCTGGATGAACTCGGTAAAATGATGGAACCCCCTCTGGGCAAATCAGGAACGAACCATAGACTGGTAAAAATAAGCAGGATTGCAGAGGAAATCAGGCAGAAGGGATTGTAATGTGGGATTGGCAGAAACTTGAGAATGAGTGTCTCAATTGTACAAAATGTGAACTGCATGAAACAAGACTGAATGTAGTCATTGAACGTGGCAACAGAAATGCTGACATCATGTTCATAGGAGAGGCTCCTGGGGCAACCGAGGACAGGGAAGGAAAGGCTTTTGTAGGCAAAGCAGGAAAACTCCTTGACATGGCCTTGAGAGGACTTGGAATCAGTGAAGATGATTTATACATATGCAATATATTGAAGTGCAGACCGCCTGACAATGCAAATCCGACGAAGTCGCAGGCTGATGAGTGCATTGGATATCTTCAAAGGCAGATTGAGCTGGTTTCACCAAAAACAATAGTTCTTCTGGGCGGACAGGCTCTCAAATATCTTTTGGACAGCGAAGCCGGCATTACAAAAGCCAGGGGAATTTGGACGGAATATATGAATATTCCGGTGATGCCTACATATCATCCGGCAGCCCTTTTAAGGGATGAATCAAAACGCCTGTCAATGTGGAAGGACATAAAGGAAGCATGGAAGAAATCGCAGGGAAGCTAGCCCGACTATATGATGAATATGCAACAGCCTTTCCAAATGAGGAACTGGTTTTTGGTGACGGAAATCCAGGAACCGGAATTGTAATGGTTGGAGAGGCTCCCGGCAAAGATGAGGTAAGACTCGGTAAACCCTTTGTCGGCATGGCCGGAGGAAATCTCGGACGGTTCATGGAATATCTGGGTTTGTCCCGTGACAATATCTATGTGACCAATGCAATAAAATACAGACTTTCCAAGGTTAATGCAACTACGGGAAGAAAATCCAACAGACCGGCAAAGAAAACAGAGGTAATTGACAGCCGGACATTTCTGGTCAGGGAACTTGAAATCATAGGAGCAGGACTTGTGATAACGCTTGGCAATATCCCGCTTAGGTCCCTGGCTGCTGACTTTTCTCTTACTGTGGGAAACCTACATGGCAGAAGTATTGATATCAATGGATTTCAGGTTCTTCCCCTTTACCACCCTGCCAGCCTTATATATAACAAAAGCCTTGAGGATATTTACTTCAGGGATCTGGATAATTTGAAAAAGCTCATTTCGGAGGTGTAGCATGTTTTTTACAATCGGAGCAGTAGGCGGCCCCTGGTCAATTCCATGGCCGGATGTCATAGATTACGGGATAAGGATTGCAGGTGTAATACTTGGTTTCTTTGTATTCAGGATTATCTTAAAACTGATGATGAAGGTGCTGGTCAGGAGACTCGAGAAGAAAAACATCAAAAACACATTCCACAGCTTTATAATAAGTCTGACAAAGGCTGCGCTTTGGATCATTGTCGGTCTTATCTTCCTGCAGATACTCAAGGTTCCGATGACCCCGCTCATAACGGCACTTGGTGCACTTGGCATTGGAATAGGCCTTGCACTCAAGGATCATATGTCCAATATTGCCGGTGGTGTTATGATAGCAATCAACAAACAATTTGATGTAGGTGACTATATCAAATGCACTGATATAGAAGGGTTCATTGAGGATGTTGAACTTTTTTTCACAAGGCTCAAGACTTTTGACAACAAGATAATCTATGCTCCGAACTCAATTTTTGCAGCCAACAATGTAACGAATTATACAAGGGAAAACCTAAGAAGGGTGGATGTCTCCATTGGAGTTTCATATGATTCCGGAATTGACAACGTCAGAAAGACAATCAACGATATCCTTGAATCCAATGAGCTTATCAAGAAAGAGCCGGCTTCTTTCATAGGTATAACGAGCTATGGCGACAGTTCAGTGAATTTCATCATCAGGGCCTGGGCTGAAACCTCACACTACTGGGAGGTATATTTCTTTATAAACGAGAGATTGAAGAAGGAGTTTGACAAGAACGGTATAGTCATTCCATTTCCACAGCTTGATGTTCATAAAATATAAGACAATAAAAACTGATTTGTTTTTATCAGAGAACAGTGAAGACGGATTTGGTTGATAATCTTTGCGCGGGGTATATTAATTATACTTCGGCAATAATTTGCTTAAAAAACCTTGACATGATTATAGGCTGTTGGTAAGATAACTGAGTTGCTGTTTTCGGGGCGAAAATATGTAAAAATAAAGCGAATTAATGCTTGACGAACCGGAACGACAATGGTACTATGATTAAGCGCCTTTAGCGATAAAGGCAATGAACCTTGAAAATTGAACAGTGCACTTTATAGTGAGGAACCCGTCGATTTTTAATAAATCGACAAGTGGAAGGCTTAGGCCTGACACAAGCCGTCTGGGAAGACGGCAAATCCAAAGTAAATTTGGAACCAGAATTTTGAATCGTCAGATTTGAAAAAATATTTTTTTCGAGAGTTTGATCCTGGCTCAGGATTAACGCTGGCGGCGTGCTTAACACATGCAAGTCGAACGAGAAGCTTTCACATGATTTCTTCGGACTGATTATGGAAGCGGAAAGTGGCGAACGGGTGAGTAACGCGTGGGTAACCAACCTTATACTGGGGGACAACACCGGGAAACCGGTGCTAATACCGCATATATGCAGACATGGCATCATGATTGCAGGAAAGGCTTCGGCCGGTGTAAGACGGACCCGCGTCCGATTAGTTAGTTGGTAGGGTAATGGCCTACCAAGACTACGATTGGTAGCCGGGCTGAGAGGCTGGACGGCCACATTGGGACTGAGACACGGCCCAGACTCCTACGGGAGGCAGCAGTGGGGAATATTGCACAATGGGGGAAACCCTGATGCAGCGACGCCGCGTGAAGGATGAAGGTTTTCGGATCGTAAACTTCTTTGATCGGGGACGAATAATGACGGTACCCGAAGAACAAGCCACGGCTAACTACGTGCCAGCAGCCGCGGTAATACGTAGGTGGCAAGCGTTGTCCGGATTTACTGGGTGTAAAGAGCATGTAGGCGGGAATACAAGTCAGATGTGAAATGCTGCGGCTCAACCGCAGCCCTGCATCTGAAACTGTATTTCTTGAGTACTGGAGAGGAAAGCGGAATTCCTAGTGTAGCGGTGAAATGCGTAGATATTAGGAGGAACACCGGTGGCGAAGGCGGCTTTCTGGACGGTAACTGACGCTGAGATGCGAAAGCGTGGGGAGCAAACAGGATTAGATACCCTGGTAGTCCACGCCGTAAACGATGGATACTAGGTGTAGGAGGTATCGACCCCTCCTGTGCCGCCGCTAACGCAATAAGTATCCCACCTGGGGAGTACGGTCGCAAGACTGAAACTCAAAGGAATTGACGGGGGCCCGCACAAGCAGTGGAGTATGTGGTTTAATTCGAGGCAACGCGAAGAACCTTACCAGGGCTTGACATCCCCTGACAACCCTAGAGATAGGGCGTCCCTTCGGGGCAGGGAGACAGGTGGTGCATGGTTGTCGTCAGCTCGTGTCGTGAGATGTTGGGTTAAGTCCCGCAACGAGCGCAACCCTTACCGTCAGTTGCCATCATTAAGTTGGGCACTCTGGCGGGACTGCCGGTGATAAATCGGAGGAAGGTGGGGATGACGTCAAATCATCATGCCCCTTATGTCCTGGGCTACACACGTACTACAATGGCCGCTACAGCAGGAAGCGAAGTCGCGAGACGGAGCAAATCCCCAAAGGCGGCCCCAGTTCGGATTGCAGGCTGAAACTCGCCTGCATGAAGTTGGAATTGCTAGTAATTGCAGGTCAGCATACTGCAGTGAATACGTTCCCGGGCCTTGTACACACCGCCCGTCACACCATGAGAGTTTGTAACACCCGAAGTCGGTAGCTTAACTTTATTGAGGGCGCCGCCGAAGGTGGGACAGATGATTGGGGTGAAGTCGTAACAAGGTAGCCGTATCGGAAGGTGCGGCTGGATCACCTCCTTTCTAAGGAGAAACGGATGGAAAACATCCGTGAATCTTAGGTCGGTATCGATGGTGAATTTTAGCTAGAAGAGTGTACTGTTTAATTTTGAGGGTTCAACCCTCAGGGGAAATCCCCCGTTTGCAACCCGGGCTCATAGCTCAGGTGGTTAGAGCGCACGCCTGATAAGCGTGAGGTCGGTGGTTCGAGTCCACTTGAGCCCACCATTTTTCTTTGTAGAGATGGTTGAAGCAATCGGAGGAACTCTGAAGCGTTTGCAATATCCGGAAGGATTGCGCAAAGAGCACTGTACTTTGAAAACCATATAATGTTCCAAAAAACTCCATTGCCTGATAAGCAATGGAAGTGAAGTAAATGATCAAAACAATTAGGATTTGCTGCACGAGTTTAAAGGAAGATAATCTGAAAACACACTGGAAAGGTCAAGCTTTTAAGGGCACAGGGCGAATGCCTTGGCACCAGGAGCCGACGAAGGACGTGACAAGCTGCGAAAAGCTGCGGGGAGGTGCAAATAACTTTCGATCCGCAGATATCCGAATGGGGGAACCCACCGGGGGTAAATGCCCCGGTACCATGGAGTGAATACATAGCTTCATGGAGGGAGACGCCGGGAACTGAAACATCTTAGTACCGGCAGGAAAAGAAAACAACAGTGATTCCGCAAGTAGTGGCGAGCGAACGCGGAGAAGCCTAAACCGGATGCTCTTTGGGCATTCGGGGTAGTGGACCGGCACAAGTGACTTCAAGACTTAGCAAAAGACCGGCTGGAAAGCCGGCGCCACAGAGGGTAACAGCCCCGTAGGCGAAAAGTTTAGGAGCACGCCGGTATCCGGAGTACCACGGGACACGTGAAACCCTGTGGGAAGCTGGGGGGACCACCCCCCAAGGCTAAATACTACCTGGTGACCGATAGTGAAGTAGTACCGTGAGGGAAAGGTGAAAAGAACCCCGGGAGGGGAGTGAAAGAGAACCTGAAACCCTGTGTCTACAAGCAGTTGAAGGACGTTAATGTCCGACAGCGTACTTTTTGTAGAACGGTCCGGCGAGTTACGTTATGCTGCAAGGTTAAGTACTTAAGGTACGGAGCCGAAGGGAAGCCGAGTCTTAATAGGGCGCAAGTAGCATGAAGTAGACCCGAAACCGGGTGACCTATCCATGGGCAGGTTGAAGCTGGAGTAAAATCTAGTGGAGGACCGAACCCACCAATGTTGAAAAATTGGGGGATGACCTGTGGATAGCGGAGAAATTCTAATCGAACTCGGAGATAGCTGGTTCTCCCCGAAATAGCTTTAGGGCTAGCCTCGGAGAAGTCTGGCGGAGGTAAAGCACTGAATGGGCTAGGGACCTTACCCGGTTACCGAACCCTCTCAAACTCAGAATGCCGCACAGATGATCTACGGGAGTCAGACTATGTGAGATAAGTCGCATGGTCAAAAGGGAAACAGCCCAGACCATCAGCTAAGGTCCCAAAATTACAGTTAAGTGGAAAAGGATGTGGATTTGCACAGACAACTAGGATGTTGGCTTAGAAGCAGCCATTCATTCAAAGAGTGCGTAATAGCTCACTAGTCGAGTGAGTCTGCGCCGAAAAATTCTCGGGTCTTAAACTGTATACCGAAGCTATGGATTCATGTTTACATGAGTGGTAGGGGAGCGTACTGTAGTAGGTTGAAGCATCATCGCAAGGAGATGTGGACGAGACAGTAGTGAGAATGCCGGAATAAGTAGCGAAAGCAAAGTGAGAATCTTTGCCATCGAAAGCCTAAGGTTTCCTGGGGAAGGTTCGTCCTCCCAGGGTAAGTCGGGGCCTAAGCCGAGGCGGAAACGCGTAGGTGATGGACAACGGGTTGATATTCCCGTACCACCGATGTCTGTTTGAGAGATGTGGGGACGCAGCAGGATAGACTGAGCCAGCCGCTGGAAGAGCTGGTCCAAGGGAGGTAGGAGTCGTGCAGGAAAATCCGCACGGCAATCCGAATGCCTGACGGGGAGGGAAACATGAAGTACCGAAGCAGTTGATTCCACACTGACGAGAAAAGCCACTATCGAGGACAAAGGTGCCCGTACCGCAAACCGACACAGGTAGGTGAGGAGAGAATCCTAAGATGATCGAGAGAAGTATTGTTAAGGAACTCGGCAAATTAACCCCGTAAGTTCGCAAGAAGGGGTGCCACGGAAACGTGGCCGCAGTGACCAGGCCCAAGCAACTGTTTACCAAAAACACAGGTCTCTGCTAAATCGAAAGATGATGTATAGGGGCTGACGCCTGCCCAGTGCTGGAAGGTTACGGGAATCTGTTAGCGCAAGCGAAGCAGTGAACTTAAGCCCCAGTGAACGGCGGCCGTAACTATAACGGTCCTAAGGTAGCGAAATTCCTTGTCAGGTAAGTTCTGACCCGCACGAATGGCGTAATGATTTGGGCACTGTCTCAACAATACACTCGGTGAAATTGTAGTACTCGTGAAGATGCGAGTTACCCGCGACAAGACGGAAAGACCCCATGGAGCTTTACTGCAGCCTGATATTGGGTTTCGGTACTTTCTGTACAGTATAGGTGGGAGGCTTTGAGACCAGGACGCCAGTTCTGGTGGAGCCACCGTTGGGATACCACCCTGGAAGTATTGGGACTCTAACCAGACGCCGTTATCCGGCGTTGGGACACTGTCAGGCGGGCAGTTTGACTGGGGCGGTCGCCTCCTAAAAAGTAACGGAGGCGTTCGAAGTTTGCCTCAGCACGGTTGGAAATCGTGCAAAGAGTATAAAGGCATAAGGCAGGCTGACTGCGAGACATACAGGTCGAGCAGGTACGAAAGTAGGACTTAGTGATCCGGCGGTATGAGAGTGGAATTGCCGTCGCTCAACGGATAAAAGTTACCCTGGGGATAACAGGCTTATCTCCCCCAAGAGTCCATATCGACGGGGAGGTTTGGCACCTCGATGTCGGCTCATCACATCCTGGAGCTGGAGAAGGTTCCAAGGGTTCGGCTGTTCGCCGATTAAAGTGGTACGCGAGCTGGGTTCAGAACGTCGTGAGACAGTTCGGTCCCTATCTGTCGTGGGCGCAGGATATTTGAAAGGAGCTGTCCCTAGTACGAGAGGACCGGGATGGACTGACCAATGGTGTACCGGTTGTATCGCCAGATGCAGAGCCGGGTAGCTACGTCGGGAAGGGATAAACGCTGAAGGCATCTAAGCGTGAAGCCCCCCTTAAGATTAGATATCCCATTCCAATAAGGAAGTAAGGCCCCATGAAGACCACATGGTTGATAGGCTGGATGTGGAAGTGCAGCAATGCATGAAGCTGACCAGTACTAATAGGCCGAGGGCTTGACCTAAGCAGTGTGAAGAACACGTGCAGGCAAGACCGAAATTGTAAAGGTCAGGAACATTGTATGGTTTTGAGAGTATATCCGGTGGTTATTACAGGAAGGATACACCCGTTCCCATCCCGAACACGGCAGTTAAGCTTCCTCGTGCCGAAGATACTTGGCTGGAGACGGCCCGGGAAAATAGGTCGCTGCCGGATTTATATGAAGGACCGCACTGAGAATGTGCGGTCTTTTCTTTTGCCTTCCGACCGGTCACGCCGAACATCCTTGGGATGATTGGCTGAAAAGTGCTGAACATCCTTGGGATGATTGGCTGAAAAGTGCTGAACATCCTTGGGATGATTGGCTGAAAAGTGCTGAACATCCTTGGGATGATTGGCTGAAAAGTGCCGAACATCCTTGGGATGATTGGATGAAAAGCTTTGCGCTCTGGAGGATTTTGGGGTAGGATATTTTTAGTTATAGTTTTGGGGGATATTATGAAGGCATTTTATAAAGCAATTGTTGAAGTGAATGAAAGCAGGATTCCTTTGATCAAAGCGAATCTTTATGATGACAGGGACAGTGTGTTCTATGGCGGGTTCAAGGATGGCAACGGACTCGCTGAACAAAACAGTACACTGGGCCAGATGATGCACTGCACTGCTGCATATTTCTGTTCTGATTCCAAATATTACAAGGACCGGAGTGTAATGGATCTAATCAAGGGTTTCATTCAGTTCTATTTCAATACAGTACGGGAAAATGGAACAGGCGACTGCCTTATATCTGATTTCTTCACACCTAATTCATTTGAGGGAATCAATGTAGCAAGGACCTACAGGATATTCGAAAGATTCGCAGATACCGAAGAAGAAAAAGAAGTAATGGACTCAATATACAGTATTATGGAAATCCTGGGTGAAGGACTTTTGAACGGGGGTCATAGAACACCGAACCATAGATGGATGATGGCTGCCTCCGCTGCAAACATATACAACATTACAGGACGGGAAGAACTCAGGGAACTGGCAGAGGCATATCTTCGTGAAGGAATCGATATAGATGAATATGGGGAATTCACCGAAAGATCACCGGGCATGTACAATGAAGTCAATGACAATGCAATGTTTGAACTCGCCAGGGAAATGAAGAGAGATGATCTTTACGATGTCCTGAAAGCGAACATGGATCTTCTCTTTAAATACATTGAGCCCGACGGAACTGTTTTCACACAGAATTCAGCAAGAAAGGACAAAGGTGAAAATGACCCCGGTATGGCTTTTTATCCAACCCGTTCATTCTATATTTATCTACAGGGTGCATGGGTCATGAAGGACGGCAGATATGCTGCATTCGCCCACAAGATAATGGATGAAACAATCAAATATGGCAGGGCTATACCCGATGTATTATGGATATATATGTATTATGATGGTTTGAAGGACTTTGAACCTGAATTGATACCCCTTGAGACCAGTTATGAAATGTACAATCCAGTATCCAGCATCTACAGGAAGGTAGAGGATGACTTCAGTGTTTCGGTCATAGGCAACAATGCTAACTTCCTTTTCATGCAAAAAGGGGAGCTCAAGGTATATGCAAGGTTGTGTGCATCCTTTTTTATGCTTGCACAGTTCAAACCGGAAAAACTGATAAAGGATGAGGACAAGCTGATCCTCACATTTTCTGCTGAAGACATGTATTGGAAACCCTTTGAGGAAAAGCCTCCGACAAGCGTATGGAAGGAAATGGATCACTCAATCAGAAAGACATGCAATCACCAGAAACTCACAATCACTGCGACAATAAGGATCAATGGGAAGAACATTGATATGAATGTCAGAACAGAGGGCACTGACAGGGTGCCTTTCAAGGTTGAGTTCATTGTGACATCAGGAAGCGAAGTCACAGGTGAGTTCTTCACAGTTGCAGGCCTTCCGGGACAATATATACAACCGCACCAGGGAATGGTAAGGGTCAAGTATAAGAAGGATACAGTGGAAATCGGCCCGGCATTCAAGCAGCACACCTATACAACTAATATGAGGGGAAGTGTTCCTCCAAGCTCCAAGGGTTTTACGATATATTTCACTGATTACACAAACCTTGACAGAGATATCAGGATAAACTGTGACTGAAAAACTTTGACAAGCGAATGTAAATAAATTATGATATTGGTATACAGCCGGATTTGTTTGCACAGGAGGCTCAATGACAAACCCGATTTATGCTTTGGTAAGATTCATTTTCAGGATCAGTTATAGGAAGCCCAGGGTTTATGGAGTGGAAAACTATGATGAGTCCGTACCTGCAGTATTTGTGTGCAATCATGAGAAATTCTATGGCCCCATACTGGCACAGACCCGTTTTCCCATAAAGACAAGGACATGGGCGAACTCCATGACTACAGAAACAAGGGCCTGTAACAGATATATCGCGGAATCCCTGCTGATGGGGGAGCACGGCTGGAATAAATTCCCTGCACATCTGGTAGGTTTTCTAACTGGATGGTTTGTATCTTTCATTATTAGAAGTGCAAAACCGATTGTATCTTACTGGGATAAACAGAGGTCCAGAAAGAGTATAAGAGCAGGGGTTCAGGCAATAGTTGATGGAGAAAACCAGTTGTTGTTCAGCCGAAGGAAGGAATTCACTGATGGCAAACTGCAGTTCATGAAGGGATATCTGTTCATGTGTAAGCTGGCAGGAAGCAAACATGGTGTAAATCCATTGCTGTATCCGGTGTCATTCAACAGGATAAATGAAACAATCGCCATTGGAAAACCAACCAGACTTGACACGGGTCTTGATTTTGAAGAAGAGTCTGAAAGGGTCAATGCATATCTGCTCCAGCAGGTATTGTTAGGATATGATAACCCTGAACTAATGGTATCCGCAGAGGCTATGGAAAAGGCTTCTGCAACCTAAAAAAACTCTTGACCGGTAATATCAATGAAAGTATAATGTACAAAGTATCGGTAATTTGACGGTACATGATCCTCAATAGCTCAGCTGGTAGAGCATGCGGCTGTTAACCGCAGGGTCGTTGGTTCGAGTCCAACTTGGGGAGCCAGGAGAGCAAGCCCTGTAAAAAGGGCTTGTTCAATCTCCTTTGACCGGATGCCTGAGGTGCAAGGGCGGTCGACGGTCGGAACAAACGTGACAGGCAGTACGTATAAAGTAAGAATGAACCGTTTTTTGACGGGATTTTTAGCAGTGGGTATAATTACACTGTAACGGAAAGGAAAATGAAGTGGACGGAATCAAGATGATTGCGCAGAACAGAAAAGCAAGGCATGATTACTTCCTCGAAGAAGAATTCGAGGCAGGGATTTCACTTGCAGGAACTGAGGTGAAATCCCTGAGAGCCGGAAAGGTGAACTTCAGGGACAGCTATGCAATTATCAAAAATGGTGAAGTCTATATAGTAGGCCTTTATATAAGTCCTTATGAAATG
>Ga0209203_1001078_pt1 | contig 20600 bp, 18 predicted proteins | sample AD_UKC109_MetaG_FD_184423 | JGI IMG/M metagenome (GOLD analysis project Ga0209203, IMG submission 184423) | Active sludge microbial communities of municipal wastewater-treating anaerobic digesters from Hong Kong - AD_UKC109_MetaG (SPAdes)... | ecosystem: Engineered > Bioreactor > Anaerobic >... | reverse complement strand
CATGGATATCGCCGCGGCGAAAGCGCAGATCGGCCAGGAGGTCGAGGGCGTTGCCACCGCGCGTGAAGTACGCGCCAAGGCATTGTCGCTCGGCGTAGAGATGCCGATTACTGAACAGACCTACCGGGTCCTGTATGAAGGACTCGATCCCAGGGCCGCCGTGCACAACCTGCTCAGTCGCGAGTCCAAGGCAGAGTAACCCGCCGTCGCAAGGCCTGCTGCGGCGCACTGCAGGTCGTCTTACGCCGATATCCCTGCACACCGCAATGACTTGACACTTGACTTGGAGCCAACTCCAGCTATTAGTCTCGTCATCAATTGGCCGCGTGGCGTGGTGAACGCACATGAATCTGGGCATCGGCGAGGTCTGTACTCAGACCGGCCTTTCGGCAGACACCCTGCGTTACTACGAGCGCATAGGGCTGCTGGGCAGGATAGCGCGCAACGGCGGCGGACAGCGGCGTTACGGTGCCCAGGACGTCGCGCGCCTGCAGTTCATCCAGCGCGCGCAGACCATGGATTTCAGCCTGCAAGAGATTGGCCAGCTGCTTGCGCTGCGCGACCAGGGCGGTGATGTGCGTGCCGATGTGCGGACCCTTACCGAGAGCAAGCTGAGCGCCATCGGGCAACGGATCGAGGCGCTGACACGGTTGCGCGACGAGCTCAGCGAACTGGTTCGACGCTGTCACGCGAGTGCGGGCGACTGCCCGATCATCGCGCGCATGGAAAATTCACAGGAGGGCGATCATGAGTTACACGGTTGCTGTTGAGAACATCAAGTGCGGTGGCTGCGCCAATACGATACGCAGCAAACTGGTCGAGCAGCAGCTGGCCCAGAAGGTCGAGGTCGATATCGAACAGGGTCAGGTGCATGTGGAGGGCAACCCGGAGTGGCGCGACCAGGTGATCGCCGCACTCGTGAAAATGGGTTATCCCGAGGTTGGTTCTGTGGAGGGATTGAAGTCTGCCGCCGCGAAGGCGAAATCCTTCGTCAGTTGCGCGATCGGAAGGATCGACAACACCGCAGCGGGCAAGGAATGAGGATACGGACCACCGTGCCAGTCACTGGTTGAGCGGACGCAATCCGAAACGGCCCCTTATGATGCAACCGCCCTACGCAGGAATCCGGACGTTTGGACGCGGCAACGGCGTCGTGCGGCTGGCGCTCACGCTGCTGCTGGTGCTCAATCCGCTGCTCGCGGTGATCCCAACCACTGTAGCGGCGGCAAGCGGTCCGGTCGGCCAAAGTGCCGCTGCCATGCCCTGCCACGCGGCGACCGCCGGGGGCGTCGATGCGTCTTTGCCCGAGCGGCAGGCGCAATGCCCGCACTGCAGCGGCCAGGCGCCGCCGGCGTCATGCCATTGTTGTGGCCAGACAGCGCCCCCCGGAATGATCGCCGCCCCCTTGGCAGTGCGCCTCGGCACCGGCACGCTGTCGCAGCGGTCCTCGACCCCGGTGGCCGCGCTGCCGATGTCACACCGCGAGGCCCTGTACCGCCCGCCGAAACACTCATAGTTGTGCTCCTCGCGCCCGCTGCGCCATGGCGAGTCCCGTCTGGCAGCGGACAAGTTCTCGGATTGTTAACGAGTTGAAGCTATGAAGACGAAAGTAACCCCTCACTTTTGGTTGTTCGGCTACGCATTTCTGGCCGTCTCGCTCCTGTTCCTGGCAGGCTGCCAGGACAAGGCCGGCGCCCCCAGCGAGTCGCTCGCACAGGCGAGTACCGACACAGCCATGGAGCACGCGGCCAAGCACCTCGACCCGAAATACGTCTGTCCGATGCACCCGCAGATCGTGCGCGATGAGCCCGGCAGCTGTCCGATCTGCGGCATGGATCTGGTGGCGAAGACGGTCGATGCCGCGGCCGGCGGCCATCCCACCGTAGAGATCAGCAATGCCGTGATCAACAGCATGGGGGTACGCACCGCGGCGGCGCGCCGGCAGACCCTGTGGAAATACATCCAGACAGTGGGTCGCATCGAGTACGACGAAACACGTCTTACCCATGTCCATCCACGCGCCGAGGGCTGGATGGAGCAACTCAATCTGCGCGCCGAAGGCGACCCGGTCAACCGGGGCCAGGTCATTGGCAGCCTGTACTCACCGGACATCCTGTCGGCGCAGGTCGACTTCCTGATCGCGCTCGACCAGACGAACAACAAGATCCGTTTCGAGAACGCGCGCAACCGCCTGCGCCTGCTCGGGGTCACCGAGGGCACCATTTCCGCGATCCAGAAAAACCGCGAATCACAGAACACGGTGCCGGTGGTGGCCAACGCCAGCGGCGTGGTCACCAAGCTCGGCGTTCGCCAGGGGATGTACGTCAAGCCGGAGATGGAGATCGTCACGATCGCCGATCTGACGCGGATCTGGGTACTGGTGGACGTGTACGAGCACCAGATCGACTGGCTGGCACTGGGGCAGAGCACCGAGATCCGCGTACCGGCCTACCCGGGACGCAGCTGGGAGGGGACGGTCGAATACATCTACCCGGAGCTCGATCCCAAGTCACGGACCCTGCGTGTACGCCTGGCATTCGACAATCCCGACGGCCTGCTCAAGGCCAACATGTTCGCCGACGTGGTGATCTACGGGGGACCGAAGCATGAAACCCTGGTGGTCCCGGCCGAGGCGGTGATCGAGACCGGCACGCGGAACAACGTGGTGCTGGCGCTCGGGGGCGGCCGCTTCCAGCCGGTCGACGTGGTCAGTGGCATGCGCAGCGGCGGAATGGTCGAGATCCTAGACGGCCTGGAGGCCGGCGACGAGGTGGTCGTGTCGGGGCAGTTCCTGATCGACTCCGAATCGAGCCTGCAGGCCAGTTTCCTGCGCATGGACGAGTCGCCAGCCGCCACCCCCGCCGCCCCGCAGGACTGAGGGCGCCGACATGTTGAAAAACCTGATCACATGGTCGGTGCATAACCGCTTCCTGGTGCTGCTCGCATCGCTGGTAATTACCGGCTGGGGCTGGGTAGCGCTCAACAAGACACCACTCGACGCCATCCCTGACCTGTCCGATGTGCAGGTCATCATCCGCACCAGCTTCCCCGGGCAGGCCCCGCGGGTCGTCGAGGAGCAGGTCACCTACCCGATCACCACGACCATGCTGTCGGTACCTGGGGCCCAGGTGGTACGCGGGTATTCGTTCTTCGGCGACTCCTATGTCTATGTGATCTTCGAGGACGGTACCGACCTGTACTGGGCGCGGGCACGGGTCCTCGAATACCTCAACCAGGCGGCTTCCAAGCTGCCCGAAGGCATTCAGCCGCGCATCGGCCCGGACGCCACCGGGGTTGGCTGGGTCTACAACTATGTGCTGGTGGATCGCACCGGGCAGCACGACCTTGCGCAACTGCGCAGCCTGCAGGACTGGTTCCTGAAATACGAACTGCAGACAGTACCCGGGGTGTCCGAGGTCGCCACCGTCGGCGGCATGGTGCGGCAGTACCAGGTGGTGGTCGACCCGGAGAAGCTGCGTGCCTACGGCATCGCCCTGAGCAAGGTCTCGGCCGCGATCCGCGCGGCCAACCGTGAGGTCGGCGGCTCGGTGCTGGAGATCGCCGAGGCCGAGTACATGGTGCGCACGCGCGGATATCTGCGGGGTATTGAAGACCTCGAACATGTGCCGATCACGGTCACCGGGATGGGCACACCGGTTCTGTTGCGCGACATCGCCAGGGTGCAGATCGGTCCGGAGATGCGCCGTGTCGTCGCCGACCTCGACGGGGAGGGCGAGGTGGCCGGCGGCATCGTGGTCATGCGCTACGGTGAAAATGCGCTCGCCACCATCAACCGGGTGAAGGCCAAGCTGGAGCAGTTGCGCCAGGGCCTGCCGCCCGGGGTCGAGATCATCGAGACCTACGATCGCTCGGCGCTGATCAAGCGGGCCGTGGACAATCTGCAGGACAAGCTGATCGAGGAGTTCGTCGTGGTCACGCTGGTGTGCCTGGTGTTCCTGTTTCACCTGCGCTCGGCATTCGTGGCGATCGTCACGCTGCCGCTCGGCATCCTGGCCTCATTCATCGTGATGCAGCATCAGGGAATCAACGCCAACATCATGTCGCTCGGCGGTATCGCGATCGCCATCGGCGCCATGGTCGACGCGGCAATCGTGATGATCGAAAACGCGCACAAGCACCTCGAACGCTATCACCACCAATACGGCCACCCGCCGCAGGGGCGCGAGCACTGGGAGGTGATCACCCGCGCGGCGGCCGAGGTCGGCCCGGCACTGTTCTTCTCGCTGCTGATCATCACCCTGAGCTTCCTGCCGGTGTTCACCCTCGAGGCGCAGGAGGGCCGGCTGTTCGCGCCCCTCGCCTTCACGAAGACCTATGCGATGGCCGCCTCGGCCGGTCTCGCGGTAACTTTGGTGCCGGTACTGATGGGCTATTTCATCCGCGGCCGGATCCCTGCGGAGGATCGTAACCCGCTGAATGTCTTCCTGATCTGGCTGTACCGACCGCTGCTCAACGCGGTGATGCGCCTGCCGAAGGTCACGCTGCTGGTGGCGCTGCTTGCGGTACTCAGCCTGGTGGTGCCGATTGCCGGCGTCGGCGGATTTCTGGCGCCGCTCAAATGGCCGCTGCAGCTGGCCTCGGCGATACCGGGCACACCACAGACCCTGGCCGATGAGGCGCAGCAGGTGAGCGAGCGCGTCGAGCGCGCACAAAAACAGCTTGCTGGCGACTGGCGCAGGACGTTTCGGGACATGCCCTGGCTGGCACGTTTCGCCGACGGACTGGGATCGGAGTTCATGCCGGAGCTGGACGAGGGCGACCTGATGTACATGCCCACTACCCTGCCCGGCCTGTCCATTGGCAAGGCACAGGAACTGCTGCAGCAGACAGACCGGCTGATCAGGCAACACCCGGAGGTCCGGCAGGTATTCGGCAAGATCGGCCGCGCCGACACGGCGACCGACCCGGCACCGCTGACCATGATCGAGACGGTGATCCAGCTCAAACCGCGTGACCAGTGGCGCCCGGGCATGACGACACACAAGATCATCGAGGAACTCGATGCCGCGGTGCGCTACCCCGGGGTAACCAACGCCTGGGTGATGCCGATCAAGACCCGCATCGACATGCTCGCGACCGGGATCAAGACGCCGGTCGGGATCAAGGTCGCGGGACCCGATCTGGCCGAGATCGAGCGCATCGGGCGCGACATCGAAAAGGTGGTCCTGGGCGTGCCCGGCACCACTTCCGCCTACTCCGAACGCGTGGCCGGCGGACGCTATGTCGACATCACCCCGGACCGGGTCGCCGCCGCGCGTTTCGGTCTGAACATCGACGACCTCAACCAGGTGATCGCCGCCGCGGTAGGCGGTATCAACATCACGCAGACGGTGGAAGGCCTGGAGCGTTACCCGGTCAACCTGCGCTTCCCGCGCGAGCGCCGCGACGACGTCGAGAAGCTGCGTGCGCTGCCGCTGGTCACACCGACCGGGGCGCAGATCCCGTTGGCCCAGGTCGCCGATATCCGGATCACTGACGGCCCACCGATGCTCAAGAGCGAAAACGGCCGCCTGAACGGCTGGACCTTTGTCGATATCCGCGACGTCGACCTCGGCAGCTATGTCGCGCAGGCGCAGCTGGCGGTGCGCGAACAGGTGCAGCTGCCGGCCGGCTATTCGATCACCTGGTCAGGCCAGTACGAATACATGCTGCGCGCCAACGCCCGCCTGGCACAGGTGGTACCACTGACCCTGGTGATCATATTCGTGCTGCTGTACCTGACCTTCCGGCATGCCGGCCAGGCCCTGATGGTGATGGCCTCGTTGCCGTTTGCGCTGGTCGGCGGCTTCTGGCTGATCTTTCTGCTGGATTTCCACCTCTCGGTCGCGGTCGGTGTCGGTTTCATCGCGCTGGCCGGGGTGGCGGCGGAATTCGGCGTGGTGATGCTGGTCTACCTGGACAACGCATTGCGCGACCACGAACGGCGAGGCCCGCTGACTGCCAGGATCCTGCGCGAGGCGATCATGGAAGGTGCCGTCCTGCGGGTACGGCCGAAGGCGATGACGGTGGCCGTGATCGTGGCCGGCCTGTTGCCGATTTTTCTTGGCACGGGCACCGGCTCCGAGGTCATGAGCCGCATCGCCGCGCCGATGATTGGAGGCATGATCACCGCGCCGCTGTTGTCGTTGTTCGTGATTCCGGTGATCTACCTGCTGTGGAAAGGCCGCGGCCTGGCAGAATCCGAGACACCGCCAGCGGCAATGGACGATGCGGTTGCCGGCACCCCCGGCGACCGAGCCCCGGGCGACGCAATCTGAGTTCAAGCGGGGTACCGTGGACAAAGACGAGGTGTTGGATTTCTGGTTCGGCGCGGCGATGGAGAAACGCTGGTTCGACGCGACGCCGGCGCTCGACGCGCAGATCCGTGAGCGCTTTGAGCCGACGTGGATGCAGGCCGCGGGCGGCGTGCTGGACGGCTGGCGCGACGACCCGGACGGGGCATTGGCGCTGGCGATCGTGCTCGATCAGTTCCCGCTCAACATGTATCGCGGGCAGGCCAGGTCGTTCGCGACCCTGGCACAGGCGATCACGGTCACGCGGCACGCGGTGGCGCATGGCCTCGACAACCGCCTGGAGGCGTCACGCGTGGCCTTTCTCTACATGCCGCTGATGCACAGCGAGGACCTCGCCGACCAGGACGAATCCGTGCGGCTTTTCGAGGCGGCGGGACTGCAGTCGAACGCGCGTTTTGCGCGTCATCATCGTGCACTGATCCGGCGTTTCGGCCGCTTTCCCCATCGCAATGCGATTCTCGGCCGCCTCAGCAGCGACGAGGAAATCCGTTACCTGGCTTCGAAAGAGGCCTTTCTCGGCTGACCATTGCACACGGCCAGGTCCGCGATGCACACCGGGCACCCAGCCTGTTCAGCCGGGAAACGCAAACACCTCGCCGCTCATGGCGACGAACTCCGCGCCCGGCACCGCCCTGCTGAACAGGTAGCCCTGCAGGTAGCGGCAACCATGAGCCACCAGCCAGTCACGCTGCTGCGGTGTTTCCACTCCCTCGGCGACGATGGCATTGTCGAAACGCTCACCGATGTTCAGCACGACCTCGACCAGGGCACAGTCCCGCGGGTCGTCCGGGACGTCGTCTATGAATGACTTGTCGATCTTGATCAGGTCGATCGGCAGGCGCTTCAGGTAGGACAACGACGAGAAGCCGGTACCGAAGTCGTCCAGCGCAATTCTGACACCAATGTCGCGCAGCTGGGCCAACAAGGCCTCGGCACGCGCGGCGTCTTCCAGCAGGATGCTCTCGGTCATCTCCAGGTCGAGCACCCAGGAGGGAAGTCCGCTCTGCACCAGCAGGGCCTTGACCTCGTCGACAAAGCTGTCCTGCTTCAACTGATGTGCCGACACGTTGACGTGCATCGTGATCGGGTAATCCACCTTTGCCTGCCAGATTGCGGCGGTGCGCAACGCCTGGCCCAGTACCCAGTGGCCAATCTCGCTGATCGCGCCACTCTGCTCGGCCACGGCGATAAAGGTCGACGGTGAAAGCAGGCCTTGCTGCGGATGGTGCCAACGCAGCAGGGCCTCGGCAGCCGTGATGCGCCCGCTGTGCGCATCCACGATCGGCTGGTAATGCACCTCGAACTCGTTTCGATCGAGTGCCAGTCGCAGCTCGTCACGCAGCGCCAGCTGTTCACTGACCAGCGCTGACATGCTCGCGTCGTAGAACGCATATTGATTGGTGCCGCGCGATTTGGCCGCGTACATCGCCGTGTCGGCATGTTTCAACAGGGTGTGGATGTCGGAACCGTCGCGTGGATAGACCACGACGCCACAACTCCAGGTGACATAGGTCTCGTATTCGCCGATCGTGTAATAGCGCCCGACACAGGTGAACAGGCGTTCTATTACCGTGCCGAGGATACGGCTGTCATCGAAATCCTCGATCACCACGACGAATTCGTCGCCACCCAGGCGTGACACCGTATCGCTGCCTCGGATCACCGACCGCATCGCGTCCGCGACCTGGGCCAGCAGGTAATCGCCGTACTCGTGGCCGAAGCTGTCGTTTATCGATTTGAAGGCGTCCAGGTCGATGAACGCGATTGCCAATTCCTGCCCGCCTCTGCGTGCCCTCGCCAGCGACTGTTCCAGCCGCGTGTGCAGGTAGGCACGGTTCGGCAGGCCGGTGAGGGTGTCGTGCGACGCCATGTACTCGGCCCGCTCCTTCTGCTCCTTCAGTTTGGCGTTGGCGTCGGCCAGGCGCTCGAACATGATCAGAAAGAACCGCGGCATCAGCACCAGACCGAACATCAGACCGATGTAGCTGGCCGGCTGCGACCACAGGAACCCGCTATGGGCCATGGCCGCGCTGAATCCGAGCAGACCGAACAGCGTCGCGAACTGCATGTAGTGTTGGCCGTAGCGGATACCGTTGCCGATCATGACCCACAGAAACAGCGGGTAGAGCGCGATGCCTGCCTGCTGAAAGTGCCCCGTGAGATAGGCGGCAATACCGAGATCGAGGACGATCAGGACATAACGTCGCCACAACATGCCACTGCGGTGGCGCGACACAAAAGACAGGTAGAGCAGGCTGGCCAGCAGGTAGATGGCGGTAAGCAGAAACGGGGTCTCTGTGTGACCGAAGCGTTGCGCCACGAAAAGCAGCCCGCAGCCCAGTGCCGCCAGAAGCGCCCGGGTGACCGCCTGGCCCTGCTCTGGGGTGAATTCGCCCCGCCTGCCCGATGGCGCCGGTTTCGCCGCCTGCACCACCTCCGCCGCCGGCGGCGCGGGTTCAGCACGGCGGCGCTGTCGCCCGGTGACGCCTCGTGCGGCCGAGTTCAACGTCTGTTCCATGATCTGTTACCGGTAAGGCCGATGTCGCAAACGGCCCCTTCCCTGCATCCTTCAAGATACAGCGGCCGTGGCGTGCAGGCCTTTACGGGGCAGGCTTTTTGGCGTCAGGCGCCGCCGGAAAATCCGTGCTGGCGCCAGGCCTCGAACAGCAGTACCGCGACGCTGTTCGACAGGTTCAGACTGCGCTGCCCGGGACACATCGGCAGGCGGATGCGCTGCTCCGCCGGCAGCTCGTCGAGCATCGCCTGCGGCAGTCCGCGGGTCTCCGGTCCAAACACAAAGGCATCCCCGGCGGCGTATGCGACGGTATCGTAGCGTTGCGCACCGCGGGTCGAGACCGCGAACTGGCGCGGCGGCGCCACCTCGGCCAGGAACACGGCGAAATCCGCATGTTGCCGGACATCGGCAAACTCCCGGTAATCGAGCCCGGCGCGGCGCAGGCGCTTGTCGTCGAAGTCGAATCCGAGCGGATGGATAAGGTGCAGGCTGCTGCCGGTATTGGCACACAGGCGTATGATATTGCCGGTGTTGGGCGGGATCTCCGGCTGATACAGGACGACGTGAAACAACGCGAGGAATCCGATCTCTATGGCTGACACTGACCCCCGCCTTGCCCTGGACTTCTGCGGCATGCCTTTCGCGACACCGCTGGTCCTGCTATCCGGTTGCGTGGGATTCGGCGAAGAGTATACGCGCGTGCAGGGCTTCTCCAATCGTGACGCCGGGGCCGTCTGCCTGAAGGGAACGACCGGGACACAGCGCCTGGGCAATGCGCCGCACCGGGTGTACGAGACACCGGCCGGTATGCTCAACGCGATCGGCCTGCAGAATCCGGGCGTCGACAAGGTAGTGGACGACATCCTGCCGACCCTGGACTTCAGCGAGACGCGATTCATTGCCAACGTTTCCGGTTCGACGATCGACGAATACATCGAAGTCACCCGACGCTTCGACGACTCGGCAATCGACGCCATCGAGATCAATATCTCCTGCCCCAACGTCAAGGAGGGGGGTGTCGCTTTCGGCAACGATCCCGATATGTCGGCGCGCGTGGTCGCGGCCTGCCGTGGAGTCACCCGCAAGCCGCTGATCACCAAGTTGTCGCCGAATCAGACCGACATTGCCGAGAACGCAAGGCGCTGCCTCGAGGCGGGCAGCGACGCCTTTGCGGTGATCAATACGCTCATGGGCATGGCGATCGACATCGAGTCGCGCACGCCCTACATCGGCAACAATCAGGGCGGTCTCTCGGGCCCGGCGATCAAGCCGATCGCCCTGCTCAAGGTGCACCAGGTCTACCAGGTGACCAAGGACCACGGGGTCCCGATCATCGGTCAGGGCGGTGTGACCACGCCGGAGGACGCCATCGAGTTCCTGCTCGCCGGGGCGAGCGCGGTTGGCGTCGGCACGGCGCTGTTCTACGACCCGCTGATCCTGCCCAGGATCAACCGCGGCATTACCGACTATCTCACGCGGCACGGCCTCGATCATGTCACGCAGTTGACCGGGGCCTTGCGGCTCAATACCGCCAGGCCGACGCCGATGTGCGGCTGCTGATCAGCAAACCGTTGACTTCGAACATTAGCGCCGGGTTATACTCGCGTCCACGCGCCCCTGGCGGGCGTAGAAAACTCTCAACCGAATCTGGAGAGAAACATGAGTGATATGGAAGCCCTGAAGGCTGAGAAGGCCAAGCTGATCACCGAGATGCTGGATATGCAGAAGCAATTCATCGATATCGAGCATGCGAACGGCATTTCCGGCAAAGACTACTACTATTCGCAGGACGGTCTGCTGAAAGACTACCGCGAGGTCTATATGCAGAAGGCCATGCGCGTGGTCGAACTGTCGCACAAGATCGTCGGTTCGTCCGCGTTCTGATCCTGGCTCCTCGCCGAAAAGGCCCGCCTCCGGCGGGTTTTTTTGTGCCCTTTTTCCATCCGGACGGCTCAAGTCTGGTGGCCGCCCGCCGATGCCTGAGGAACAAGAAGCATCACCCGGCCGGGGCCGACATGACCGAAACCAGCACGCATCCCACAGCCGCCATGCTGCGGCGCCTCAGCACCCTGCGCGAAATGGCACAGGATGAACTGCAGGATCTTAGCGACCGCCTCTTCATCCACGAGGCCGCCAAGGGCAGCGTGTTGCTGCAGCTCGGCGCCACTGACGAGCACACGCTCTACCTGCTCGAGGGCAGTTGTCGGCTGGTCGCCGAAGATGGCGGTGTAAAGATCATCAATCACACCGATGCCTCGGCCCTGGCACCCCTGGCCCGGCTGCGTCCCAGCCACTACAAAGTGATTGCCGAGGGCACAGTGCGATACCTGCGCATTGACAGTGCCGTGATCGAGGAGGCCGATGCGGCCGCTGAGCAACCGTCGTCGCTGTCACTCGAGACCTACCAGGTCGAGGAGGAAGACGACCTGGGACACATGGCTGCGGAGAACCGGCTGACCCTGCATATCTACGAAGACCTCAACGCCGATCGGCTGCTGCTACCGACGCTCCCGGACGTGGCGATACGTATCGGCGAGGCGGTCAACGACGAAGACTCGGATGCACGCAGCGTCGCTGCGGTGATCGAGACCGACCCTGCCATCGCGCTGAAGGTACTCAAGGCCGCAAACAGCGCCCGTTTCGGTGGGATCTCGCAGATCGCCACCGTGACAGAGGCGGTGGCACGGCTGGGTATGCAGAACACGCGCTTCCTGGTCGTCACTTTTGCCCTGCGCGAACTGTTTCGAACCAACTCCAGGCAACTGGAAAAGCGCATGCACGACCTGTGGGAACACAGCCGGCGGATTGCTGCCCTCACGCAGGTGCTGGGTGACAAAGTCGGCAAGTTCAATTCCCACGAGGCGCTGCTGGCCGGCCTGGTACACGATATCGGTGGACTCGCCGTGATCGCCTATGCACGCGATTTTCCCGAGGTGGCGGAAGACCCGGTAGCACTGGAGTCGAGCATCAACGCGCTGCGCACCCAGCTCAGCGGCATGATCCTGTCCAAGTGGCAGCTGCCAGCCGAACTGGTGACCGCTGCCAAGGAAGCAGAGAACTGGTACCGCACCCGCCAGGGCAAGGCCGACTATGCCGATCTGGTGATTGTCGCCCAGCTGCACGAGGGGATTGGTGGCGACATCGACCCGGCCAAGGTGCCGTCGCTGCAGCGTCTGGGCCTGGCACCGAGCGAAATCGACCGTGGGCTGGACCTGCTGCACGAGGCGCACGAAGAGGTGGCAGCGGCCAAGCAACTGCTGACCGGCTGAACCAGCGACGCGGGGGATAGACCGCATAGCCAAGGCAGGCGGTGACGGATAACATCGGGTCCCTGAACGGGGATACCGGAAATCCGCCACGGGAGTTGTTGGATGTCGCTCGGGAGTACGATCGCAATCGATGCCGCACTGCGCCGCCTGGACACAGTCGCCGGCCTCGACGAGGGTCAGCTCAACGAACTGGCGCAGCTTGTAGAGGTTCTGCAGGCGCCGCACGGGACCTGCCTGCTCAGTCTGGGCAGCAAGGACACCCGCGTACTGTTTCTGCTCGAGGGTGAACTGAAGCTCGAGGCGGCGGACGGCGCCGGTCATGTCGTGTGCCACACGGACGCCGCAGCACTCGGGCCGGTGTCTCGTTTGCGCCCATCCCGCTATGGGGTAACGGCGCTGTCGGATGTGCGTTACCTGATGATTGAGCAGAGCCTGCTCGACCGCTTTGTCGAACACGTGCCGGTCGGCGGCGTGCTGGTCGAAGAGGCGCTGATGGTCGCGAGCGAACCCAACGAGCTGATCGACGACAGCGCAACCCACCCGTTGATGTTCGATGTGTTCGACGATCTCAACCACGGCCGCGTGGTGGTGCCCTCCGACCCGGAGATCGCGATCCGCGTCGGCCGTGCCCTGCACGCCCAGGGCAGCGACCCGACCGGCATTGCCAACACGCTGGTCGTGTGCCCGGCCATTGCCCTGAAAGTAGTCCGCGCGGCAATGGTCAGCAATCCGAAACGGGCCAAGATCCGCAACATCAAGGAAGCGGTTGTACGCCTTGGCAGCGAGCGCGCGATCGAACTCGCTGTTCAGTGCGTGCTGCGGGAATCGTTGCGCACGCGTTCACCGGTGGTACGCAAGCGCATTAGCGCCTGGTGGGAAAGGACCATGCGGGTGGCGGCGATGTGCAAGGTGCTGGCACGCACGAGTGAACGCTTCGACCCCGAGTACGCTGGCCTCATCGGGCTGCTGCACAGCATCGCAGAACCGGTGCTGCTCGGTTACGCCGACCGCCACAGTGACTTGAGGGATGCCGCCACGCTCGACAACGTGGTGTACGAAAACCGCGCGCAGCTCGCGCGCATCCTGTTGGTCCTGTGGGGCCTGCCGCGCGAGGTCGTCGATGCGGCAACCCTGTGCAACTACTGGGAGTACGAGCAGCCCCGTGAGGCGGACTACACCGATATCCTGCTGGTCGCGCAGTGGCACGCAATGATCGGCGGACCACGCAGCCGGCGCATACCGTCGATCGAAGAGATCCCGGCGTTCCGCCGGCTCGGCCTGCACGGTGCGTCGCCAGAGCTCAGTCTGAAGATCGTCGAGGCCGGCAACAACGCCATCGATCGCGCGGATCAGTTGCTGGATATCTGAGGTACCGCAGGCCGAATTACAGGCCCCTGCGATCAGGGCACCCGGTAGTTCGTCTGCATCATCAGGTCGACACCGCACTGCAGTTCACTGATCCATTGGATGAACTCGCGCACCGCCTTGCCGACCATCGGACGGCCGTGCTGCGGGACGATCATGTCGATGTCCATCCCCGAAGCCATATGCGCCCAGAAGCGACAGACCTTGTTGCTGTTCATGTAGCGCTTGTGAAAGCCCTCCATATACGGCAACAGCTCCTCCAGCCGCTTGGCCGGCTGGTCGAGTACATCTCTCGGGCACAGGTTGGCCCCGAGATCGCCGGAGAACAGGATGCGGCTCTGCGGATCGTAGAACTGGAAATTGCCCTCGGCATGCAGGAAGTGTGCGGGTATCGCCTTGAGCGGGATGCTGCCCAGTTGCAGATTCATGCCCTCGTCGGGGATCGGCACCACCCGACCCGCCAGTTTTCCCGGTCGGGTGAAATGCGGAATGAAGCGCTCCCACAGGGCCGGGACCACCACCTTGGCGTCAGTGCCAACCAGCCACTTGTTGAGTGACGCGACGATGTCCGGGTCCTGGTGCGAGGCGACCACATAGTCCAGGTCCCGGACGTTCATGTAGTTGCTGATCGCCATGAAAAGTGCCGAATAGGTGAGGTCGCCACCCGGGTCGATCAGTGCAGCATGGTCGCTGTCGTAGATCAGGAACTGGTTGGCCTGAACCGCCTCGCCGGTCACCAGGTCACGAAATGCCACGCACACATGGCTGCCTTTTCTATACAGTTCCACCGCCATCAGCACACCCGGTCAACACGACGATCCTCTCGCCTATTGCCACACCTTGGCGGCAGCCTGGCGGAAATCTTGCGCCGATCGGGGATGCCTTACTGCGGACGGATGTGCTCGATGTAACGCGGAACTTCCCGCATATCCAGGCGGACCGCGCTTCCGCTGACGCGGATCACCCGGTCTCCGGCCTTCAACGCACAATGCGCTTGACCGCGGCTGACCAACGGCACTGGGATCATGTCGCGGTAGGTATAGACGTTTTCGCCAACATCGCCGCCGCTGCATTCGACCGGAAAATCCGGCAGCGGGCTGTCCTCGTCGAGCGCCGCTCCCTCGAACACCAACGCCCCACTCTGACGCCAGCGCGTGCGCTCTACCGATCCGGTCATGTTTTTGACCAGATAGGCCGGGTCGAACTCGATGCGTACGGTGCTGCCGTCTACCGTGACCGCGGTGATCCGCGAGCCGGGAAGCTCGATACTGGTACTGTCCATGGCCTGTCCTCCACGCTGAAATGGCGCCGATTATAGGGCGGCGGGGATCACAGATGGACCCGTGTTACAGAAGGTTGCACCCCCGGGACTGGGAAGAATCAACCGGCCTCGCGATGGTCGTCTTCGAGACCGAGTTCCTTGATCTTGCGCGTGAGGGTGTTGCGCCCCCATCCAAGAAGGCGCGCGGCGTCCTGTTTGCGTCCACCGGTGAATTCCAGTGCCGTCTCGATCAGGATGGTCTCGAACTCCGGCATCACCTGGTCGAGCAAAGCAACACGCCCCGAGGCCAGGCTGTTGCGGATCCAGCCGCGCAGGGTTGCACGCCAGTCACCGTCAGCGGCCTGCGGGTCGCGTTCACGGTGCAGCTCCGGCGGCAGGTCTTCGACATGGATCTCCCGGCCCGAGGCCATCACGGTCAGCCATCGCGCAGTGTTCTCCAGCTGGCGTACGTTGCCGCGCCACTCCAGGGCCTTGAGCTCGTTGATCGTGTCTGGCATCAGGGTCTTGCATTCGACTCCCAACTCGCGCGCCGCACGCTGCAGAAAATGGTCCATCAGCAGCGGGATGTCCTCACGGCGCTCGCGCAGCGACGGCAGGTGCACGCGGATGACATTGAGACGGTGAAACAGGTCTTCGCGAAAGCGTCCCTCCGCCACCAGCTTTTCCAGGTTCTGATGAGTGGCGGCAATGATCCGGACATCCGCTTTCACCGGCTCATGACCGCCGACGCGGTAGAACTCACCGTCCGCCAGCACGCGCAACAGGCGTGTCTGCAGCTCCGCCGGCATATCGCCGATCTCGTCGAGAAACAGGGTGCCGTGATTGGCCTGCTCGAAGCGTCCGACACGACGCGCCTGCGCGCCGGTAAATGCGCCCTTTTCGTGGCCGAACAACTCCGATTCCAGCAAGTCGCGGGGGATAGCCGCCATGTTCAGTGCAATGAACGGACCATTGGCGCGCGGGCTGTGCTTGTGCAGGGCGTGCGCGACCAATTCCTTGCCGGTCCCGGACTCGCCATTGATAAGGACGGTGATATTGGATCTTGCCAGCCGTCCGATGGCTCGAAACACCTCCTGCATCGCCGGTGCCGCACCGATGATTTCAGTGGCGGCGACCGTCTCGTGCGCGGCACTGGCGCGCGCCTCTCTACGCAGCTTGCATGCACGCTGAACCTGGTCGACGGCCTCGTCGATGTCGAATGGCTTGGGCAGGTATTCGAAGGCACCGCTGTGGTAGGCGGACACGGCGCTGTCCAGGTCCGAGTGCGCGGTCATGATGATCACCGGGACATCCGGATGCTTCTGCTTGATCTTTTCAAGCAATGTGAACCCGTCCATCCCCGGCATGCGTACGTCAGAGATGATCGCTTCCGGCTGGCCGCGGTCGAGGGCCTCTATCACGCCATTGGCGTTGGAGAAGCAGGTGACCTGCATCCCTGCCTTGGTGAGGGCCTTCTCGAGAACCCATCGGATCGAGCGGTCGTCGTCGATCACCCATACCTGGTTCGTCTCAGTCACGGGGGCTACGCTCCTTGTTACTCCGCTCGGCAGCCGGTTCTTCACCGACCGGGAGGAAGATGGTGAAAACAGTCTCGCCCTGACGGCTGTTGCATTCGATCAGGCCGCGGTGCTGGTTGATCAGCGATTGCGCAATCGACAACCCGAGTCCCATGCCGCCGGTCCCCGCAGTGACCATCGGCAGAAACAGCGTGTCGGCGATCTCCGGAGGTATCCCCGGGCCGTCGTCGATGATGTCGATCTTGGCCGCCAGCCGGTAACGTTCATTGCCGATGGTCAGCTGTCGCTGAATGCGGGTTCGCAGTGTCACGGTGCCGGACTCGCCCAGTGCGCGCGCCGCATTGCGCACCACGTTCAACATCGCCTGGATCAGCTGGTCATGGTCGCCGATCAGTTCCGGGATGCTCGGATCGTAGTCACGGATGATGGTCATCCGCTCCGCAGTCTCGGCAAGCACCAGGGTACGCACACGCTCAAGGACGTGGTGGATGTTGACCGGCTCGAAACTCGGCCGGCGATTCGGCCCGAGCATCCGGTTGACCAGTTCCTGCAGGCGATCGGCCTCCTGGATAATGATGTGCGTGTATTCCTGCAGCTCGGCGCTGTCGAGTTCGCTTTCGAGCAATTGCGCTGCACCGCGAAGGCCGCCCAGCGGATTCTTGATCTCGTGGGCAAGACCGCGCACCACATCGCGACTCAGGGCCTGTTGGGTGAGCAGTCGCTCTTCACGGGAGATCCGCAGGTGATGATCGATCTGCTGCAGCTCGACGATGGTGATCGGCTTGCCCTGCTCGTCGAGCACCGGTGTCACCGTGCAGTCGACGGTCACCTCGCTGCGCTCGTTGCGCAGCACCACGCCGCGCTTGGTGATCGGTGATCCGACTGCGGCGGCGCGCACCAGGTCGACGACCGCCTCGCCGTGGCACGACATCCAGGCGGATGGCAGTTCCCCGACGATATGTTTCGCGCTGACCGCCAGCACCATCTCGGCCATCTGATTGACGTAACTGACACGCAGCTCCTCGTCGAACACGACGACAGCGGTCGCCAGGTTGTCGAGAACTGTGGTTGAAAGCAGCGTTGTGGGCATCATGGAGACCTGCATACCTACGACGTAGCAAGGTTTGGGCCAGTCTGCGACGTATCGGATGTTACGCAGAACGATGTTTTTCAATTGCCAAATCAATGGCTTGGCGATGGACTGCATTACGTGCGCTGTTTCAGGGCGCACCATTCCCGTACTCGCGCCCTATTTTAGTGCACGAGCCGGATCTTGAGGTGGAGATATACGCCGGTCAGGGGTTGTACTTGGGCGCAAATGTGGGGTTGGTCCTGCCCGGCGTGCTGGAGATCCCTCCGGCATTCGGCTTGTAGTCCGCCGGTGCGGATGGCTTGTACCCCGGCTGCGCCGGCGGCTGATAAGGCGGTTTCGGGTCTGGCGGGGGTTCTATCGGATTTTCCGGTTGCTTCGGCAGATCGTAGGTGCTGCTCTGCCGCATCGTGAACCGGGTCGCCTGTGACTCAATCAGACGCCGACCGCTGGCATCGAAAACCGCGGCCTTGAGGGTGTGGCTGCCGCGTTGCACACCGCTGAGGTCGATCGCCGAGCCGTCGAAACTGCCCGGTACCGCATTGCCGTCCAGATACAGCGTGATCGTGTGGTTTTCCTGAAGTGGCGGTACGAGTGCGATGGACACCGGCACCGTGCCTTCGTTGTTGCGCACCGTCCCGCCGCCCGCCGGTTGTGCGATGCGCATCGACTCGTAGCGTACGAAAGTGGCCAGGGTGCCGCGCGCTGTACTGTCCTGTGCCGGGGTGGACTGGACCTGACGCGGTGCATAGCTCGAATAGGGAGGAAGTTTGACCTCCTGTGGACACTCCGACGCGGCAACATCGGCGTAGCTGACGCTGCCGTCCGGCTCGACGGTCTTGCAGATCACTGCCTGGGCGAATCCGGGCAGCACTATGAGGGTCAGGGCGATGAATTTGATCATGCTGCAAGCATAGTGCAGCGCCTGTCCGGTGGCGACTGGGAAAATGTGATGGGCTGGACAGAACCGCTGCCCTGCAGAAACGAAAAACCCCGCCGGTTGGCGGGGTCTGTGTCGAGCACCGGGATGGTGCTCAGAGGCTGTAGTAGAGATCGAACTCCACCGGGTGCGTGGTCATACGCAACTGGGTCACTTCGTCCATCTTCAGCCTGATGTAGGCATCGATCAGGTCATCGCTGAACACGCCGCCGGCCTTCAGGAAGTCACGGTCGCCATCGAGCTGCTCGAGTGCCATGTCCAGGCTGTGGCATACCGTCGGGATGCCCGCTGCCTCTTCCGGCTCGAGGTCATACAGGTCCTTGTCCGCGGCGTCGCCGGGGTGGATCTTGTTCTGGATACCGTCCAGGCCAGCCATCATCATCGCGGCAAACGCGAGGTAGGGGTTGGCGGTCGGATCGGGGAAACGCACCTCGACGCGACGGCCTTTCGGGCTGGACACCCACGGAATACGGATCGAAGCAGAGCGGTTGCGCGCCGAGTAAGCGAGCATGACAGGTGCCTCGAAACCGGGGACCAGGCGCTTGTACGAGTTCGTCGAGGCGTTGCAGAACGCGTTCAGGGCGCGGGCATGCTTGATGATGCCGCCGATGTAGTAGAGCGCGGTCTCGGACAGGCCGGCATACTGGTCGCCAGCGAAGATATTCACCCCGCCCTTGGCCAGCGACTGGTGAACGTGCATGCCGGAACCGTTGTCACCGACCATCGGCTTGGGCATGAAGGTCACGGTCTTGCCGTAGGCGTGAGCGACGTTCCAGGTGGCGTATTTCTGGATCTGCACCCAGTCGGCACGCTGCACCAGGGTGGAGAACCGGGTACCGATCTCACACTGGCCGGCGGTTGCCACTTCGTGGTGATGCACCTCGACCGGAACGCCCATTTCTTCCATCGCGTCGCACATGGCGCCACGCAGGTCGTGCAGGGAGTCGACCGGCGGAACCGGGAAATAGCCGCCCTTGACACCCGGACGGTGACCGATGTTGCCGTCTTCGTAGACGCGCTCTGAGTTCCACTCCGCTTCCTGCGAATCGATCTTGACCATGCAGCCGGACATGCTGACGCTCCAGCGCACGTCGTCAAACACGAAGAACTCGGGTTCGGGCCCGAAATAGGCCGCATCGGCAATACCGGTGGAGGCCAGGTAGGCCTCGGCACGCTTGGCCACCGAGCGCGGGTCACGGTTGTAACCTTCCATCGTGGATGGCTCCAGGATGTCGCAGCGCAGGTTGAGCGTGGTGTCATCGGTAAACGGATCGAGTACCGCGGTATCGGCTTCCGGCATCAGGATCATGTCGGACTCGTTGATACCCTTCCACCCGGCGATCGACGAACCGTCGAACATCTTGCCTTCGGTGAACAGGTCTTCTTCGACGGTGTGAGACGGCACGGTCACGTGCTGCTCCTTGCCGCGGGTATCGGTGAAGCGGAAATCGACGTACTTGACGTCGTTGTCCTTGATCATTTTCAGGACGTCTTTTGCGGCCATTCTCGATCTCTCCAGAAAGTAGCTGTGGGTGCTGCTGTCGAGGTGACAGCGGTTACATTGGGTTGCCGGACAGGCCTATCCAGGTCTGCATTTGCGGCATACGGTTGTGGGAGCAGGAACCATGCCACCCCCTGCTTTTCATGGTCAAGCCCGGCTTAGCCCTGGTTCCCGGACTCAAAATATCCCCGTCTTATCGCATTGAAATCATGCGCTTACATAGCTTCCCCGCGCCAAAAAGGGGCGCGGTTGGCGCAAGTCCATTATGCCACCGGTCGCGACGCGACAAACTGGGTGCCCAGTATTGGTGCGCATACAGTGTCGGTCGCACAATAATGGTGCTAGCCGTACAGCACGCGCAATCTGCCGAGCCATGGCAGGTGACGGACCGCGTCTTCGAGTCTCGCCTGGAATGCCAGCGCCGTGTCGGCATCGGTGAACCCCATCAATGGCAGCACCAGTTCGACCTCGATGCGGCCGCCGAGGTAGTGCAGCCGGATTTCGCGCTGCACCGGCGTGACATGTACCTCATTCCACGCGGTCTCGATCGCCGCCAGCGCAGCCGCGCGCAACGGCAGGCCGCGGCAGGCCGGCGCGTCCTCATCGTCTTCAGGATCGATGTGCACGGTCACATCGGTGATGGAGTCAATCTTCTCGATCACCCTGTCCTCGACGGCCTGACTGATCATATGGCCCTCGGATACCGAGAGACGCGGCGCCACCTGCACATGCACGTCGGCGCTGGCCTCCGGACCGTGACGGCGGGTCCGCAGCATGTGCACGGAGCGCACACCGTCGATGCCCATG
>Ga0209203_1001077_pt1 | contig 20604 bp, 19 predicted proteins | sample AD_UKC109_MetaG_FD_184423 | JGI IMG/M metagenome (GOLD analysis project Ga0209203, IMG submission 184423) | Active sludge microbial communities of municipal wastewater-treating anaerobic digesters from Hong Kong - AD_UKC109_MetaG (SPAdes)... | ecosystem: Engineered > Bioreactor > Anaerobic >... | reverse complement strand
CTGTAGTGTAAAGAATACTTGACAAAATGTAAAGTAAACTTTACAATATCTTTGTGAAGGACGGGTACTTTGATGAAACTTTCAAACAAACTGAGGGAATTGAGATTCAAGAAAAATGAAATGTCACAACAGGAACTTGCTGATCTGATAGGTGTTTCAAGAATGACCATATATTCAATGGAAAAGGGCAAATATGTTCCGTCTACTGTACTGGCTCTGAAAATTGCCAGGGTATTCAATGTAACCGTCGAAGAAATATTTACACTTACGGAGGATGAACAATGAAAAAGATATTGACGATACTGGCATTGATTCTGACTATAATGGTCATTGGAACATTTTTATACATGCAGCCCAGGCTTGTGCCTCAGTTGGAACAGCTGACGCCCATGTTGGAGGGGATGAGTATATTCATAGTAATCGCATATTTCATTATGGGTATTTTTCATCTGGTGATATTGAAGACAGCCCTGGAATGGCTGTCAGGAAGGTTACTGGATTCACTTTTTCTGACAGGCGTCGTTTTTTCAGGTATAACATTGATTTCTGATGCAGTGCAGTTATCAGAAATAGGCAAGGAGTATCTCTACTGGGATGTTTCAATGCAATGGTACTTCCTATATGGTTTTGCCTTAGTTCACCTAATAGTTGCTGTTTTTGCATTCATCAAGGTGTTCAATAAAAAAGAAAGACCTGTTATAACAGGTGATGCTTTGTTCTATTCACTGAATCAGATGCTTTTGATTGCATGCAGTACCGGACTTGCAGGAATCATAATATCTTCCATATGGATGCCTGTAGCCATCGAATTCATGGCAACCTTCATTATTCTTGCAATAGGACTATCATTTGCCCCTGTTGTGCTTTTCATATTGTATTGGTTGTGGAAAAAAAGAATGCAGTCGTTCAGCGATTGGTTTGACGAGAAACAACTCTCAGATATAGCACGCAGCGCACTCATTTCCTTTTTGTTTTCATTGCCGGTTTATTTTACAGCGTTTACAACCGAGGCCATGAACAGCCGGATATTCCCGTCATATGTGTGGATTATGATCATTTTCTTCTTTCAGACAGCTCTGTTCTCGGTATCAGTCCTGGCAAGAACAGGACGCATGGGTGATTAGTCATCTCCATGGACCCGCTGCTCATGAAGCCTTTTCTGTATCCTGTGTTTCACTGCAAGTATTATCAGATACACAAGGGTGCTGAATATGATTATGCATGCCCCTGATGGTATGTTCAGATAATAGGAAAGTACAAGACCGATTACTGAAAAAGCTGCGCTGAGTGCTGCTGCAAGAATTATTACCTTGTTGATTGATTTACAGAAAAGCTTGGCTATTGATACAGGGATTGTCATAAGTGCAATTGTAAGGATGATTCCTACTACCTTTATCAGCACTATAATTCCTATTGGAATCATTATGTAGACAATCCATTCAAGAAGTGTTGTATTGATTCCTCTTGCCCTGGCATATTCTTCATCGAAGAGATACATGATCAGATGGTTGTAGAGCATAAGGAAGGTAATGACAATTACAACTGTAAATATGGCCATGAATATCAGGGAACTGCTTGAAACAGACAGAATGTCACCGAAAAGATAACTGGTCATGTCCGGCATATATCCAGGAGCAAGTGCGATGAAAAGTATTCCAAGAGCCATACCGAAGGACCACAGTATACCGGTCATTGTGTCTGCTTTCATCTTTGTGTTCTTTGAAAGCCTTGAGATTAATATTGATGACCCGACGGCAAAGAACAGACCGCCCCAGATGGGTTCGAATCCTGCAAGATAACCGAATCCTATGCCCCCGAAGGAAGCATGGGCAATACCTCCCGACATGCTTATAAGCTTCTTTTCTATGGCAATGGTTCCGATTATACCGGTTACAATACTTGCAAGAATTGCCGCCATAAGCGCATTTTGCATGAATGAGTAATTTAAGATTGCGTTTATCATAGGACTATTCCTCCCCCAAGCATCTTCTTGACCTCTGAAGGAGAATCAAACATCCGGGAATCAGACTTTATATACAGCACTTTATCGGATATATCGAGTACTTCACTCATATGATGACTGGCAATGAGTATGGTCTTGTCCTTCTTCAGTTCAACCAGAATATTGTAAAGTTCCCTGGCTGCATCCACATCAAGGCTGCTGTCCGGTTCATCAAGCACTATGATGTCGGCATCAGAAGCCAGTACCCTGGCTATTACCGCTCTCTTGAGTTCACCTCCGGAAAGCTGGTTGATTCCTCTTTTCTCATAACCTCTGAGACCTACCCTCCTTATTGAGTCAAGTGTCTTTGTGCGGTGTTCATTGGTATACCTGCAGAAAGGTCTGACTCTCTGGCAGAGAGTCCCTGACATCACCATATCCATTACCGTAATGGGGAATGTAAGGTCAAAATCAGAGAATTGTGAAACATACCCAACCTTATAATTCTTCTTTATGCCTACCTTTCCCTTGTCTGCCTTCAATAAGCCGGATAGTATTTTAAGGACTGTACTCTTTCCGCCTCCGTTTGGTCCGATTACTGCTATTATTGACTTTTCAGGTATTGAGAAACTGATATTCCTTACAGCGCAGACTTCGTCATAACAGAACCTTACATTGTCAAATACAACCGCATTGTCAGTCATTTCAGTCATCCTTTCCGGCGAGTATATCAAGGAACTCACTGAGAGCAGTTACATAATCCCTTGAAAGGGGTGATACTTTTTCAACCCTGCCGTTTATCTCAGCTGCAACGGTCCTGGCCTGATTATCATCGAATTCATCCTGATAAAAAACAACATTTATATTTTCTTCCATTGCATGTTCTATGACTTCCTGAATTTCAGAAGCTGTTGCCTGTTTTCCGGCAACCTCCAGTGCAATCATCTCAAATCCATAATCATCTGCAAAATATGTATATGAACCGTGATAAATCATGAAGGTCCTGTTCTCAAGGTTTTCAACGGTTTCCCTGATATGTGAATCAAGTGCCTTCAGTTCATCTATATATTCACTGGCATTGCTTTCATATAAATCAGAGTTTTCCGGATCGAGTTCAGACAGTGCTTCGGCCATTATCCTGACCATCTCAATAGAACGAAGGGGGGAAAGCCAAAGATGCGGATCCACTGACATTTCATCCTCATGGCCGGGTTCTTCATCTTCATGGTCTTCATCATGTGAATGGCCGGTTACTTCAACCAATGGATATACTTTACTTACTTCTTCGCGAAGATTAATTATATTCAGATCCTTGTTGAAATCAGGTGCCTTGGGCAGAATATTTGCTTCTTCGGTGGGCATTTGCAAAGTGAAGTATATTTCAGCTTCTGACAACTGCTGCATTTCCATAGCGGCCGGTTGGTAGTTTGCCGGACTGTTTCCTGCAGGAATCAATACGACAATATCAAAATTATCACCGGCTATTTTATCCATGAATCCCGCAAGAGGCGGTATACCGACAGCTATGGTTGGTTTTTCTTCCGCATTGTCCTGTGAACAACCGGAAACGGCTAAAAGTGATATTAATAAAAGAATTATCAGTGTTTTTTTCATGTGTCTCCTTAATGCAAATCAGTTGCAATAAAAATTTATCACTTTAAAGATACCCTGTCAATTTTGAATCAATCACTCTTCTTCTGGCATTCGCTGCATATGCCGAATACTTCAATGCTGTGGCTTGTTTCCTTGAAATTGTTTTCCTCAAGATACTTGCCCCAGAATTTCTCATTGCACGGGAAATTGAGAATCCGGCCGCAGGAGGTACAGATCATATGGTGATGAGGTGTGGAGTCACATATCTTGTATCTTGAAATACCCTGTGAATCCAATGAGGACTCTATGATTCCGGCCTGATGCATTGACTGAAGGATTCGGTATACGGTTGCAGTATCCATGGTGCCGGGTTCGAGTTTGCCGATAATATCTGAGGGTGAAAGCAGATAATCAGAATTGTCAAGGAGAACTGAAAGGAGCAGCTTCTTTCTTGCAGTAACCCGAAAACCCGCATCGTGCAGTTTCTCATATAAGTTTTGATAATTTATCATCATCTTTACCGTCACAGCAGACTCTCAGGAACCGGAGGGTTCGTAAGGCAGCTGTATTATTACTTCCGTATATTTACCATATTCTGATCTGAGCCACACATCTCCATTGTTTCTCTGGATGGTTGTATATACATTTGTCAGACCCATTCCCATCGCCATGTCTTTGGGATAAGTTGAAAAGAACGGATCAAATACACGCTCCAAATCCTTATCACTTATTCCTGTACCGTCGTCAGAAATTGAAAGCCTGATTTTTCTTCCGCTTTCGGTATCAGCCATGGAAGTTTCTATAGTTATTGTACCATTATAATCAGAACCCTGATATTTTTCATTTAATGCTCTTATGGAGTTTTTCAGAACTTCGATGAACACATTGGCAAGACCGCTGCAATAACCCTTTGTTATATGTTCTATATCATTGCCAACTACATTAATAACAATGCCACTTTCCTCAATCAAACCATGCAGGTTGTCCAGTGCCCTTTTGATGGCTTTTTCTATCATACAGTTCTGTATACTTTCAGACATCTGGCTGCTTCTTGCTATCAAACTTCCGGTAATTCTGGAAATTCGTTCCCCTTCCCTTATAATTTCGCCGGCATATTCATCTAATCCTTCCATGCCTGTATTTTCATCAATTATCAACTGTGCATAGTTCATGATTCCATTGAGAGGATTGTTTATCTCGTGTGCATAACCGCTTGCAAGAGTGCCTATGGAGTCAATGTGTGATTTGATTCTAAGGCGCTCCTGCATGGATTTGTACTCGGTTATATCGTGGCAAAATCCTGTTGTTGTTTCCCGGTTTCCGTCCGGCCCCGTTTTGTTTTCTATTATGCAGCTGATGATTCTGACCCCTCCTGTAAAATCCCTGACCTTTAATTCCAGTTCCTTTTCTGATGACCTTGAATCTGACACCATTTTCAACACTGTTTTTCTGTCACGGGAATCCAATTGCCCGAGGATGTCCCGATAAGAAAGGGGTGAGGATTCATCTCTTTTGAGCAGACGATATAGACCGTTTGAAATAAATTCATGTCCCCTGGTCCAATCAAACTGGAAGAATCCTATGCTTCCAAGCAGTTCCACCTTGTCTATGACTGCATCAAAATTTTCCTGATCCGAAATTATTCTTTCGAAGTTAATCGCGTTCATTAGACCAAGACCGAGGGTTTCTGAAATACTAACAGCTGTATTTATATATCGTTCAATATATTGGGGACATTTGATGTCCATAAGGTCAACTATAGCCAAGGTAGCATTTTTATTGAGAATCTTGAACATAAAGCCCGTCTTGTCAGAATGAACGGCATAAACCAAAGAGGAATCCACAAATTCGGAAATATGTACCGGGAATTCGTCTGAACTCAAATGTATGGTTACATCTGCAGGATCAAACAACATCCGGCATATACCATTAATGCTCTCCACTACTTCTGATAATTCAGTCAGTGCAGATATATTTTTCATAAGGTCAAATATCATGCCATACTCTGCAAGATGTCTGTTACACTGTTTTTCAACGGATTGGATGTGTTTCAAAGAATCCTCATATGCTCGTTTATATAGTATATGACCAATTTCTTTCATTGGATGGTTAAGATCAGCCTTATGGATTAAATAAGGAATACCCAGATATTCAGAAAATGCCTTCAAATGCTCAGCATCTTCATTGCTATTGATTATATCGATGAAGACTATCCTGTCACAGAAATCATTGAAAAATCCTCTGACTTCTTCGCCATGGAATCCCATTTCCATTATTCTTGACTGCCAGTTCCTGAGCCAGCCGGATGAAACCAAATAGCATCGCTCATCAGTATATTTCTTGATTGACTCCTGATTCGTCAGTAACTCAAAGAAGCTGGCGTAGGAGATGCACTGATCAGATTTACCTTCGTCACTAAAAGCCTTAAGGAAACTGCAGGTATTGCAGTAAAAGACAAGTGGGAGTACTTCATCATTAAGCATTAAATCGGGATATGAATTCAAATCCGTCGTACCTTGTCCCGAGCAACCATCTGATGAAAAGGGTTTAACATCAAACTCGCCTGATAATCCCAGTTTTTCAATAATGAATAAAAGCTCGGGTAGGTTGTTATCGCAGACATAAAGGGGGGTCTTTTTCATATTTCAGCCAATCCAGTCAAGTGGGTACCGTCCCCATTCTGCAACAGCAGCAGATATTTCAAGAAGGGTTTCTTCGCTGACATGCCAGGGGATTTCACCGTGATTGTCTGAAATAATCAATCCCCCGCCCCTGGCTCCATTGCGGATGATATCCTTTATACACTTCGTCGCATCGCCGGGCTTCCAGTTTATCATTTCGAGACCATTCATATTTCCGAGTAGAGTCAGTCTTTTATTTGCTGCAGTTTTTATATCTGAAAGATGTTCATTTGCACTTACACCGGCAATCAGAGTGCCGGTTTCAACAAGCTCATCAAGTACAGGAATTACTATACCTGATGCCATATGCGTAGCTGTGGGACCTTTTATAGCCGGAATGACTCTTTTGGCAACTTGAAAACCTGTCTTCAGATACGTATTCCGTTCTATGATTGTTGGAGAAGCGAGGGGATCGAAATAGCATATTGCGGTTGCTCCGGCTTCAATCTGGGCATTTGCCCAATCAAGACAGAAGGATTCATTTATTAACATCAGCTTGTTGAAAAGTTCAGGATGATAATAAAGAACCTCAAGATATTTCTCAAATCCCATCTGCATTACCGGCAGTGAAAAGGGCGACATGACCACTCCGATTATTGGGACCTCTCCACCGACCTGTTGATATATCATTTTTATAGTTTCCAGTACCTTTAAAAGCTGTGGTGAATCACTGACCCTGGGAGCTTCCAGTCGATTTATTTGTTCAACTGATTTAATGAATGGCTCTCCTGAATTCGGAGGACCGTCGTCATAAAAAATTACCTCGCCTCCCCAGGCTTCTATTTCAATTGGGGCATAATAAAGGGAATAAATACAATCGTTTTTATATTTTGTTCTCATTCGTAATTGGCCGGTTGCAACATTCATGGGATTTGAAAAATATTCCCCTATACTCATTCCAAGTTCACGTGCACCATGCATTGTCAGCAGCAGAAACAACGGAACTCTGTCAGGCTCTTGCTGCCCTATTGCTGTAAGTGTTCTCTCAAGTGATGTATATTGCTTGTTCGTCATTATATTAACCCATCAAACCTTCGATAAGATTTACGGCTTCTGTAGCGTTCCCGCCGTTTGCGTCAGTTCCAACATGTTTCCACAGCTCTTTGTTCAGTCTGAACGGAGCTCCCCCTGCAATTATTTTGATACCGGGCTTTGCACTTTTCAAATCCATGACAATATCCTTTACCTTCAAAGCAGATGAAAGCATAAGGGTTGAAATCAGTAATACATCAATTGAGTTGTCAATGGCGGCCTTGACTACATCTTCAGCCAGAAGACCACTGCCAAGATCTGTAACGTTATAACCATTGGATCTGAGTATGGAAAGGACAATTCTTTTCCCAAGCTGATGATGATCAAGCAGAACACATATGCCTATGCGTGGCTGGGACTTCCTTTGGGACAGGGATTGATTGAAATATGAATCAACCAATGTTTCCGTTATGCTCCCACTCAAATAAATCTGAGCCAGAGATACTTCTCCCGACTCCCATTTATCACCGATACTTTCAAGAGCTGATGAAACAATCTTTTCAACCCCCGGGAATCCTGATGTTTTGTTTGCATCATCCAGTATTCGTGCGGCATTCAACCTGTCAGCTGAAAGCAGAAAACCCTCATATAATCTGACGATGTTCTCAAGTTCCATTGTACACCCCCGTGTGCTTAAGCCTGCTGAATAATATAATTATAATTGCATGGTGTAATTTATGCAAAGCTTTTATAAACCTTATACCGGTCGACTGTAGTTGAAGCAGATGATGGCAAGGTTTCATAATACGGGATTTTCTGATATTATTGTCCATATAGTACAACATTCATCTATGGAACATAAGCTATGGTTGGAAACGACTGATTTTTGGGGTAAAAAATTCATAAGGAAAAAGCAGGTATATGAATTATAAGATATTTCTTGATTTTATATACAATGTGTCATTGATTCTTGCTGCAAGTGTCATATATATGCTGCTGCCGAAGGATCACTTCAAGCCCAGGGGGTTGGAAAGATTTGTATATGGAGTGGTTGTTTCCATAATTGGAATCATTATCATGTCGAATCCCCACGTTGTTCTGCCCGGAGTCCAGTTTGATGCCAGGTCACTTGTGGTATCATCAAGTGCAATGTTTCTCGGGATAATACCGACAGCCATCGTGGTCATCGTGACATCCGCATACAGGCTTATTATGGGGGGAGATGGTGCAACAGTAGGAGTAATGGTAATCATTTCTTCCGCTGTAGTAGGGATTATCTGGAGAAAGCTTTTTTACGATGGCTTGATTAACAATAAAGGGAAAAGATTATTAAACCTTTATTTGACAGGCCTTGTCATCCACGCAGTTTACCTTTTTCTTCTTATTTTCCTGCCAGGAAATATCGTCGGATATGTCTTTTCGGAAGTGAGCTTTGCACTTATAATTGTTTACCCGATAGGTTCTGTCATACTCGGAATGGTTCTTTTTTCACAGTATGAGAAGTTGTCCTCCCAAAAGGAACTAAGAGATACAAAAGACAGGTTATACAGGTATATAGAGGAAGCACCTTATGCAATCTTCATTCTTGACGATGACGGGCGATTCACCGATGCCAATAAAAAGGCCGCTGAAGTATCGGGTTATAGTATTGATGAACTTATCCTTATGACAACAGCGGATATTACGGCTGATGACAATACGGAAGAAAACAAGGCGAGTTTTGAAAAACTAAGGACCACTGGTGTGCTGGATATCAATAAGAGATATATAACAAAAGACAAAGGAATACGAACATGGAATGTCAGGGCTGTGAAGCTTGGTGAAAATATGTATGTCAGTTTTGTCAATGATATAACCGACATATTGCACCTGGAGGATGAGAAGAAAAGATTTGATATGGCAATGCGGAACCAGCAGAAGCTTGAATCCATCGGTACTCTGGCAGGGGGAGTTGCCCACGAAATCAATAATCCCATCAATGGTATTCTGAACTATGGCCAGTTGATCCTTGATTCAGATAATTCAGATGATGAAATAAATGAGTATGCATCCGAAATCATACACGAGTCCAACCGCATTGCCGGAATTGTCAGAAACCTTCTTGCATTTTCACGCAGTGATGTTCCGGACCACCTGCCTTATAGTATAAATGATATGCTTTCCCACACTCTTGCACTGGTAAGAGCACTTATAAAAGGAGACCAGATAGAGCTGCAGACCGAAATGGACCCGGGTCTACCTGAGCTAGTATGTAATTGCCAGCAGATTCAACAGGTCATCCTGAATCTTCTGACCAATGCAAGGGATGCATTGAACGAGAAGTTTGAGGGGTATCATAGGGATAAGATAATTAAGATTTCCTGCTCAGTGGAGATAATTGAAGGTCAGAAGAAACTTGCCATCAGGGTCAGGGACAATGGAAATGGAATAAAAAAAGAAATACAGGATAAGATATTCGACCCCTTCTTTACTTCAAAGGACAGGAACATCGGAACCGGTCTTGGCCTTGCAATAAGTTACGGGATAGTCCGTGACCATGGGGGTAAGATAGGATTCACGACGAAGGAAGGTGAATTCACGGAATTCTATGTTCTTCTTCCATTGTCATAGATGCCACTTATATAAGATAAAACTTCGCTGAAACCTCTTTCATAATCAGTTGATGAGTCATTTACAAGCAGCTTGGGTATGTCAAGGTCCTTGAAAAGCCGTTGTTCTATTTCCCTTCTTACTTCCAGGAATTCGATGAAGCATCCAACCCCATTTTTGCAGCTCCTTTTTGCGAATGGAGTTGAGCCAATGTATTCAGATACCCGGTCAATCCAGTCAGGAAATCCGGCTGTCTTGCTTTTTCTTTTAGAGGCTACATCATATATAGTTTTGCTTATATCACTCTGGTTCAGATAAATGAGCAAAGGATTCATATCACAAACAGCAGACAGCAGGGTTTGGATGTAACGGAGTATGGCATCATAGTCATATTCGTGGAACAGTATGATTTCATTTACATGATTCTGCATGAAAACTGACTCAAATATTACGACCTCATCCTTGTGGGAATTTTCATCTGCAAAAGTCTTCCATCTGTGGTAATTGATCCTGAGGAAATCATCAACAGAGTATCTGCCGTTGAATATTTCCTTTGACTCAAAAAAGTCCCACAGAGCCTTATGTTCACCCTGTATATCAATGGATATGTAGGGAATGATTATTTTACCGGACTCCCTGAATGAGAATTCAAGGATTTTTTCCTTGTACATAGGGTAGTTTGCAAGTACTTCCTGAAACTCACTGTCATCAAGAACTGCACACCATGCCAGGTCAGCTGGATTTCTGTCACCTTCAACATAACACTTCACGGGTTTTTCAATGTCATTGAAGTACTTTTCCAGACGAAGTGCATAGGTTGTCTTTCCTGAACCTGGAATTCCTTCAAACATAATCAGTTGTTTCATAAGCCCTCCTGTAACTGTCATATATTATCTCATAATGAAACCTGTTTTCGAAGCAAACTTGTAAAAAAACCATTATGAAAGTAAACTTATGTCCCGGAGTACTTTTGTCAGGAAGTGATTTATATGAGTGAACCCTATTTAGGAATGATGCTGGATATTTTTCCATTCATCAATGAAATGAAAACAAGTGAATACAATTATCTGAAGAACGGAATATACTTCAGCCGGATTAAAAAAGGGGAGTACATAATGGGCTCACATGACCGCTGCGAAAGTATACCTATGGTTTTGTCCGGGGCTCTGAGGTTATACAGAACGTCAGAGGAAGGCAGGGAAATGACAGGATACTATGTTGAAAAAGGCAACATCTGTATCCTTGCTGCCATATGCATCCTCGGAAGCATTGAATATGATTTCACAACACAGGCAGATGAGGATACGGTTGCTGCCATGATACCTCCGGAAACATTCAGACATCTCATGGACATAAGCACTGAGTTCAAGAACTATATCTTTTCTGAAATGGCAGAGAAGCTTGTCTCGGCTCTTACGTTGATTGAGGAAATAAAGTTTACAAGTGTTGAAGACAGGATAATTTCCTACCTGAGACTGAATGCCGACAATGAAGGTGAGGTTAATATAACCCAGGAGAGCCTTGCGGTGAACATTGGCTCTGTAAGGGAAGTTGTCAGCAGGACATTGAAAAGGTTGGCAATGGAAGGAATAATCTCAAGAAAACGCGGAAAAATAAAATTGTTAAAAGAGTGACTAAGTCACATACGGAATAATTTCTGTCATGTAAAATCATGCCATACTTTATTTTGAAAGGATTTTAAAGATGAGCGAAAAAGTAAAAGGTATGACACTTGAGGTAACAAAGGATAATTTCAACAGTATAGTCGAGAGCGACAAACCGATACTTCTTGATTTCTGGGCTGAATGGTGCATGCCCTGCAGGATGCTGGGTCCAATTGTTGAAAAGCTTGCAGTAAAATACGGAGATGACGTTGTAGTTGGCAAGGTCAATGTTGACGTTGAGCAGGAACTGGGTGCATATTTTCAAGTAAGAAGCATTCCCAATGTGATGATTATCAAGGACAGGAAGGTTCTTCATAATATGGTAGGTGTTCGTCCTGAAGGAGATTATACCGAAATTCTTGATTCACTTATCAGTGAAAACAACTGAACTGTTGTATAATGGTATGGGTTTGTTCAGGAACAATGGAGCAGACCCGTATCAATGGACAGTTCCCGTGTCAATTGATGTGCAAAAAATGTATGGCAGGTGAATTATGGTTTATGACGTTATTATCATAGGTGGAGGTCCGGCTGGTTTTACAGCGGCCTTGTACAGTGCAAGGGCAAATCTGAAGACCCTGTTGCTTGAAAGGATGTTTTCGGGCGGCCAGATGGCAACAACAGAGGTCATGGAGAATTACCCTGGTTTTGAAGACCCTATAAACGGTATAGACCTTGCAATGCGAATGGAAAACCAGGCCAAGAAGTTCGGTGCTGAAGTCATCTATGATGAAGTAATGGAACTTGAGCTGAAGGAAAAGATCAAGACCGTCACAACGAGGCAGACTGTTTATAAGACAAAATCGGTCATACTGGCCATGGGAGGATCTTCAAGAAGACTGGGGATTGACCAGGAAAACAGACTCATGGGAAGAGGTGTATCATATTGTGCAACCTGTGACGGTTCATTCTACAGGGATATGGAAGTAGCTGTAATAGGTGGCGGGGATACTGCAGTTGAGGATGCCAATTATCTTTCCAGGATGTGCAAGAAGGTATATCTGGTTCACAGAAGGGATTCCCTGAGGGCTGTTAAATCTCTTCAGGATGAGGTTTTCAGAAACCCGAAGGTGGAAATCATATGGGATTCCGTTGTCGAGGACATAGAGGGAAAGGATGCGGTGGAAGCATTGAAACTCAGGAATGTCAGGACAGGGGAATCGAGCAGAATAAACATTGAAGGTGTATTTGTTGCCATAGGCATAAACCCAAACACAAAGCTTGTGCAAGGTGTGGTTGAACTCAGCGAGTCCGGGCATATCATAACGGACGAGAACATGAATACGAACATACCAAGGGTAATGGCCTGTGGAGATATAAGGGAGAAGAATCTGAGGCAGGTTGTAACTGCGGCTGCAGATGGTGCGATAGCCGCTTATTCTGCAGAACGTCAGGTTGACTCCTGTGATTGCTGAAAAACGGAGGAAGTTATGCCAACAGTCAGGCAGGAAGCATGTTCGGGCTGCGGTGTCTGCATGTTTTATTGTCCGGAAGAGGCAATAAGCATGAATGATGAAAGAGCGGCTGTGATTGACCAGAGTGTGTGCATTGATTGCGGAAAATGCATTGAAATATGTCCAAGGGGCGTCATAGAGAGAACCGGTGATTGATATGCTTGAGGAAAAGATGCTTGAAAGGAAGGTCTGGGCAGTCATAGGTGCCAATGATAATCCCGAAAAGTATGGAAGCATGATTTACAGGAAACTGAAGCTCAGGGGTTATAAAGTCTATGCGGTCAACCCTTTATATAAAGAGATTGACGGGGATATTTGTTATGGCAGTCTATCTGAACTGCCGGAAAAACCCGATGTATTGAATTTTGTCGTTACTCCGAAAAGGTCTCTTGCATATGTTGATGAAGCGGGTGAACTTGGAATAAAATACCTTTGGTTCCAACCCGGAACATATGATGACAATGTTTTGGAAAAAGCTGCTGAACTTGGACTTTCATCGGTTCAGGCATGCGTATTGGTCGCAACAAGATAAACACATCATCCGATTGTTCAACCCGGAGTATTCATGCTCCGGGTTTTTCATTATAATGATGTAATATAAGGTAACTCGGGGGTGTGTATCATGGGTGATTCAAAGGTTTATCAAGGAGAAGAACTAAGGCACATAGCATTTCCATTGGGTGGAATCGGTGCAGGGATGATTTGTATTCAGGGGAGCGGAATGCTTGGTAACTTCTCAATAGAGAACAGTCCGGACATACATCTTGAACCCAATATTTTCTCTGCAATCTGTATAAAGAGCAAAGATGGCAATTATGCCAGGGTCCTTGAAGGGCAGGTGCCGTACCACAAGATATTCGGTCATCCCGTGGTCGGCGGAAATGGCCACAATGGGACAGGAAACGGACTGGAAGGAAGGAATTATGGTCTTCCCCGTTTCAGAAAGAATACCTTCAGTTCTAGATTTCCCTTTGCAATTCTTGAATTGCAGGATGAGACAATGCCAGTGGATGTACAGATCAATGCCTGGAGTCCGTTCATTCCCCTTGACGCTGATTCCTCTTCATTACCTGTTGCTGTACTTGAATATACATTTTCAAACAAGGGCAATTCACGGATTGATGCTGTTTATAGCTTCAATGCACTAAATTTTCTGATTCCCGATAAAACCTTAAATAATGCCGGGGACATAGTTACCAGTGTGATTCCTTCAGAAAACGGATTTATTCTTCACAGATCCGGTGATGGCTGCGGAGCGGGAGCTTCATGGTTCATGGTATCCGCCAGGGATGCCCATGTGAATACTGATTGGTATGACGGGGGGTGGTTTGACAAGCTGACAATGCGTTGGAAGGATATAGAATCCGGAAGAGTATGCGAGGGTAAGGATGAATCTAACAGCAGCCCCGGAGGATCACTTGAAATACCAGTCGAACTTGAACCCGGAGAATCCAGGACAGTGGTTTTGAAGATTGTATGGTATACACCCGGCAGCAATGTAAGAAAAGGAAGGGAGACCGGAGAAGGATGCTGTTGTTCCGGAACCCACAGCCCTTGGTACAGTGGTAAGTTCAGTTCTGTGGAGGATCTTATGGAATATCTCTGCATGAACCTTGATGACCTGAGGTATAGGACTGAGAGATTCACTGACTCTATATATAAAAGTACCTGGCCGCCTGAAATGATGGATGCCGTAACAGCCAACCTCAGCATATTGAAATCGCCGACCATATTGAGACAAAGGGACGGCAGGTTATGGGCCTGGGAAGGTTGCTGCGATTCAGCAGGGTGCTGCTATGGTAGCTGTACCCATGTATGGAATTATGCGCAGGCAATATGCCATCTTTTTCCTGAGCTTGAAAGAACATTCAGGATGACGGAATTCAATGAATCACAGAATGAAGAGGGTCATCAGGCTTTTCGGTCATCAATCCCAATACGGCCTGCTGTCCATGACTTCCATGCTGCATCCGATGGTCAGCTTGGCGGAATAATGAAGGTGTACCGTGAATGGAGGATTTCAGGGGATACCCCATGGATGGTTTCATACTGGGACAAGGTAAAACAAAGTCTGGATTACTGTATCAGGACCTGGGATCCCAGACGTGAAGGAGTACTGAAGGAACCGCATCACAACACATATGACATAGAGTTCTGGGGAGCCGATGGAATGTGCACATCATTTTATCTGGGAGCGCTTAAGGCTGCAGTGGAAATGGGACGAAATATCGGTGACGATATTGATGAATATGAACAATTGTACAATAAAGGCAGGAAATATGTTGAGACCGTTCTTTTCAACGGTGAGTACTTTTTCCAGCAGACTGAATGGGAAACCCTTGAAGCTAAATTTGACCCATCGAAGGAAAACAGGCACTGCAGGAAACTGATGGAGGCCGAAGGTCCCAAATACCAATATGGAACAGGTTGTCTTTCCGACGGTGTTCTCGGAGCATGGATGGCAGGAGTATGCAGACTTGGTGAAATCATGGATAATGAGAAAGTCAGGGAACATCTTCTGTCTGTATGGAAATATAATTTCAGAAAAACACTTCTGGATCATGTGAATCCCCAGAGACCTGGATATGCCCTAGGCAATGAAGGTGGTCTTTTGCTGTGTACCTGGCCCAGGGGTAACAAGCCTTCTCTTCCATTCCCATATTGCAACGAAGTATGGACAGGATTCGAGTATCAGGTGGCATCGCATCTGATGACATTCGGTGAAATAGACAAGGCACTCGAAATAATAAGGACTGCAAGGGACAGATATAATGGTAAGAAACGAAATCCATATGATGAATATGAATGCGGTCACTGGTATGCCAGGGCATTGTCATCATATTCCCTCATCCAGGGTTATACAGGTATAAGGTATGATGCAGTTGAAAAAAACCTTTATATAGACAAAGCCCCTTCCGGGGAATTAGTATCCTTCCTTTCAACAGCAGGGGGTTACGGCCTTGTGCACATAAAAGAAGGTAAAGTGACAATTGAAGTCACCGAAGGAAACATCGAAGTAAACAAAATTATCACCCCGGTCACGTGATCCGACGGATGACATGACCGTTTTGATCACACGATCCGACGGATAACGTGACCGTTTTGATCACATCATCCGACGGATGATGTGATCACTTTAATAATCTATGACGACCATCTGGTGGCACTCAAACCGGTCTATTTTGTATTTCAGCACACCTTCGGTCTGCCTGAAGGGAATACTCTGTTTCTGAGGTGCCAGATACACATTCTTCACCTCTTTGTTGATTTCAATTTCTACTTCAGTTTCGTATACAGGAAGAATATCCTCGATTACCTCAAGGGTGGTTTTTTTACCACGCAGTACAGGTGATGCATAGAGATTGTGCTGTACAAACCTTGATTTTCCCGGCTGGTGCATCAGTGTGACGATGCCTTGTGCAGGCAGATTTGTTGTGAGTGTCTTATTGCGTCCAAGCAATCTGTCAAGGGCATGCATTACCATGCTTTTGACTATATAGCTGCCCATTTCGTTGTACTCGGTGAATACAGGCCAGGCGATATAAATTCCTTCATGGCCTTCGGTCATTCCCGGGGAATACCTTTTGTTTTCCGGAGGAGTGTGCTGATGGGAGCAGAATTTATAAATATCCCTGTTGAAATATGAATTCCTGAATTCACCATGTTCAATACCCATCACAAGACGGACCTCATGGCCCTTGTTATACAGGACATATGAAGATATTTCCAGTGGTTCGGGCTTGAATCCGGGCTTGAAATAGGATGGCCTGAACCGGCTTTCACCGATATATTCAGCACCGAAATCAAAGGCAAATTTATCATCCGCTCTGAGGCCTGAAACACCTGTGGCAAGAATTCTGCCCCCATTTGTCACGAATTCCTTAAGTTTTGACTCCAGGAGTTCACTGATTCTTATTGTGTCCGGAAGAATCAATACCTTGTAACCTGCAAGGTCGGTTTCAAGGTCAACGACATCAAAGAGGTATTTCCCTTCAAGAAGAATCTTTACGCAGCCCTCATCTTCATTTCCGCTTTTTATACCATCATCATTCTTTAGAACTGATTCGGTGCTGAGGACCGCAATGTCCGCTATGTTGTCGGTGTCAAAACACCATTCCTCTTTTTCTTCAACTTCTGAATAAGCACGACCGATTAGATCATATGTAGCCACATCCATCAGCCCTTCGGGATGCAGCTGGTCGCCGATGGAACAACAGGCTCCGTTTGCAAGACACAGTGCGGTTTCCCATCTTAGCGCATTGGGATGTTTGAAGCCTCCGAACTCGCCCCACCATGTGTGGAACTTGCCTGTCATACCAAGGAATTCCATTCCAAGACCCTGGGCATATCTTGCTGAAATGGGAAAATGCTGATATCCCCATTCTCCTGTTGGAAGGGATTCCAGTTCAAGATGGGAATTCATATGGGCAAGGTCACGGCGGCCCCTTCTGATATGACCCCCGTTATGAAATACAGGTGTCCCCGGTTTGATTTCATCTATGACTTTCTGCACCCTGGAAGTATAATTTGCATATGTTTCCTCCCAGAGCTCCTTCATCCTTTCATCATCCCTTGGGTCGAATCCTCTTTCCCTGATTGTTGCTGCACAATTATTGCAGTAACAGTGCCTAACACCGACAATATCAAGGAAGATACCGTCAGCATCATAATTTTCCAGGACTTCACGGACCTGATCCAGCAGATAGTCCACATATGGAGTATTGAAACAGAACTGATGATATCCCGGAGTCATGAAGTCAGGTGCCCAGTTGGTTCTACCCTCTTTGTCCCTTATAAGCCATTCCGGATGGCGGACTGCCATCTTTTCATCAAGCCCCGCAGAAAGGTATACAGGTGTTCTGACTCTTATTTCATGGGCAGCTTCAATCTGTGCACCAAGCAGATCAAAATCAAGATTAGGATGCATTTCATTTGCCTTGCTTGGGTGATATGCCCATCCGTGGTGACATTTTGAAAAAACAGTTATGGAGTTTACATGACCTGTTTTCAGCATGTCTTGAAACTGCTTTTTATCAAAGTCCTTTCCGATGCCTTCTATGACTTCAGATGTGTGGAAGTCAAGATGAACCTGCCTTGTTCTCATATTATGTTTCATATGGTTACCTCTGCTTTTTTATCCCTATATACAATAACCAGTATTACGGCAACAATCAACTGTATACCGAAAAATACCCAGCGTCCGAAGGATGTATCCCAATATACCAAAAGTGCACTGGCCAGGTTTGCGGCCCAGTGATGAAGTATCATTGCGGTAAGACTTCCTTTTGTGTTAACGAAGAGCCATGTATATATTATGGAGCCTACTGTGGTTACAGCGATAAACTCCCAGACAGGTATGTAGGATTGGACAGTTCCCTCCATGAAGTGAAGGGGAAGGTGCCATAGTCCGTGAAGGATTCCAAGTATTATGCTTGCCCAAAGAAACGAAGTCTTCTTCAAGAGCCTTGGAAGCGCATAGCCCCTCCAACCGAATTCTTCAAGAGGACCGCCAACGAAGAAAAGAACAAAAATGAATATGGGAAGGGGAGCCGGTATTTCACCGAATGAAAAGGATGTTCCTTCCACAGGTATCTTAATGGCCATAGCAGTCAGAATCATTGATGCCGGAAGCAAAAGTATGGGTATCAGCCATAGTTTGCCAAAGTTCCAGTTCCATGCATTTCTGAAGAGAGATTTGACTCCCTGCCGGCCTTCGCTTCCTATAAGGATGATGATTGCGGCAAGTCCCGGCATCCATGTTGAAAACTGTCCCAGGATCTGCAGGAATCCGGGAATCCTGATTCCCTGCGAAATCAATACCGACGGCAGCCATAGAATCCATGATAACAGAAATGCCAGAACAAAGAACATGGACAGATTTTTTACAATACTTTGATTTTTCATAGTGAATCTCCCAAATAATATGTGTACATTATATAATTTTACTTGTATTTTTCATAATACTTATCAGTGGTGGAGTCAGGGAGTATAATGGAACAAATGGGCGGAGGTGTGTTATGTTCAGAACAAACCTGTTGAAGACAGGATATAGTTCCCTGGGTGAAATCTATTCAATTAGAGATGCTTTCATTGAAACAGATACCAACGGCAATATTGATGTTTCATGTAAGAATTTTACAGAGAATCACAAAACCGTTATAACGGCATCACTTACCAACAACGGCAATTCAGATATAAGAATTGGCAGGCTCTATTTCATCAGGGATGCAAGGCTGTTTACTGCGGATGACATTCCGGAAAATTCCGTTGTTCTGCTTCAAAGAGGCGAATGCGGAAGAAACAGAAACATGCGTATATGTGATTTGGATGAATTTGATACATCCACAATATATACAGTGATACATAATTCCGGTGTTGGTGGTCTTGCCCTGGGATTCATTACATTTGACCGTATGGCATGCAAGGTTGAGTTTTACAGGACAACAAAAGATACTGCCGCATCTATAACAGTTGGTGATGGGCCCCATGATTCCGGAGTAAGATTATCTGTATACTGTGATTTCAATGGATATATCCTTCATCCGGGGGAAACAATTGATTCTGAGAAATTCTATATGGAGGAGTCCGGTGACTCATATCATCTGCTGGAATCATTTGCCACGGCTGCAGGGAATCATTACAAGCCGAAGGCCTTTGGAAAACCACCTGTCGGATGGATTGGCAGCTGGAATTTCAGGGATGGTTTCTACAGGGAAAACAGTGAAAAGCTTGTAAAGCAGAACATCAAGGTTATACAGGAAAGATTACGGGGATTCGGTGTTGAATATATCTGGGTGAGTACAGTAAACACAAAGGACAATCTTCCGGGTAACTGGGATCTGGACAATCCATACAATTTCCCATCAGGCCTCGAAAGCCTGTCAGTGCACTGCAGGGAAAACGGGATGAAGCTGGGTTTGTGGTTTGCTCCTTTCTGGATGAATGAAGCCTCGGAGAATCTGGGATATGTGAAAAATGCCATCGCCATGAAAGATGGCAGGCCTGTGATCACTGAAACGGGAAGGGTTACCCATCAGCCATTCAACGGGAAAAGACCCGAGGAACTGCCAAGGGTATATTACCTTGATCCTACACACCCCGACCTGCATGAGTTCCTTGAAAGAATATTCAAATATTACAACAGCATAGGTATATCCTACTATATGGTTGACTTCCTTCTGCATGGAATCGATCCGGACTATGACCTTCATGATAAAAGTGTTGTAAATGGTCCCGAGTCATTCAGAATGACAATGAAGGTAATCCGTGATGCTGTTTCCGAAGGGACATATCTGTTGTCATCCAGCGGGCCAACATACTACAATATCGGTCTTGTTGATGGTGTGAGGGCATCAAGGGATTTCGGTGAAGGAAGGCCTGTACAGAAGTACCATTGGTTTTATCCGGCACATTATCTGGTCAATGACTATGATTTGATCAAGGAAGTCACAAGGGATTATGCAATCACAGGGACCAACAATAAAAAGCTTTATATAAACGATGCATTCAATATGATAACCATACAGAAACCTGTTCCAAAGAATGAGGCGCGGATCGTGTGCAGCCTGTTCGGATTGTCAGGCAACCCTGTGATGATGGGAGATGATATTCCAACGATATGCGAAGAAAGACTTGCCATGCTGAAAAAGGTGCTGCCCGTATATGATGGAAACATGCTGCCCTGCAATCTCTTTGAAGCGACCTATCCT
>Ga0209203_1001069_pt1 | contig 20811 bp, 16 predicted proteins | sample AD_UKC109_MetaG_FD_184423 | JGI IMG/M metagenome (GOLD analysis project Ga0209203, IMG submission 184423) | Active sludge microbial communities of municipal wastewater-treating anaerobic digesters from Hong Kong - AD_UKC109_MetaG (SPAdes)... | ecosystem: Engineered > Bioreactor > Anaerobic >... | reverse complement strand
TGAACCCGGCACCCCTGTCCACCTGCTTTATTATCGGAAGGGATGTTATGCCCTTGATCAGATATCCGGCCAGCCAGAAAAGAATCCTGAGTATTATGAACAATATGATTGCACAAAGGATGACAAGAAGGAAAAATGCAATTTTGTCCACGAATTCATCCAGCAGTCCCGCTGCGTTCTGGGAACTCTTCGCGAGTGCTTCCGATATCGATGTTTTTACATTGTCAGGAAAAGGTGTGCCTTTGATGACATCGTATATGCTGTTTGCATCTGATGTATCCGCTATCTGTGTGAAGTCTATTCCAAGCTTTGCTATGATATCCGAAACCAGTTCCTTAAGTTTCAGATATAATCCTGTACCCCTGAACCATCCGGCAACAGGTCTTGCCAATTTGATTGACAGATATATTGAAGCAACCAAAGCAACCACTTTATATATGGATTTGAGAAGTCCGTTCTTCAAACCCAAAAGAGCAAATACAACAATCAATCCAATTATTATATAATCAGCTGCAACCATGGTTGTTCTCCTCAATTTGTTTAGGGTCTATTATACAACCCTGTTATCATAAAAGTCCAGTTTACAAAAATCTTTTCAGTTAAATTCATATAAAATTATATTTGCATCGGTCAGGACAGCTATCCTGTATTCCCCCAGTGTGACGACATCCCGGACCGTTCCGGGTTCTCCCTGAAGCTGATATACCTTCCCATCCTGTCCCAGAATGCTTATTTCTGTCTTGTTCCAGCAGAAAACATGGTCAGAGGTAATTGCAATTCCCTGGGTTCCTGCAGGAATGTTTCTCTCCCACCCTTTGGTTCCATCTTCATTTATCATGACAAGGGTATCCATACCTGCACTTCCCGAAACCACGAAGAGTCCGTCCGGTCCACCCCGCGCAAGAATAACATTGTCAATCCGCAGGTGAGCAGAGAAATCCCCTCCAAAGGAAAGAATATCTATGTTCCCGGATCCGCATGATGCAAATGAATCCCCGCCGAATGATACAAGCATTGGAGAAAGGTAATCAAAGCTCCGGCCGCTTACCGGGCTTTCCTGCCCCATCCTGTAAATATCAATGCCTGTCATTCCTGCATTCTTTTCTTCTATACCGGCGATTGAAAGCTGCTTTCCATCAGCAGATATACATGCCGAAACGGGATATCTGTCAGAATACGAGTATTCCCCCTGACTATCAGAGCTGCTGTCAATGATCATATAACTGCCAAGAAAGCCATCCCCTCCGGGCAGGGTAAACCCAATGAAATTCTCTGAAAGTATGTTTGCGCCGAGACATCGGGTTCCGATGCTCCCCTCATATATGGTTTTCCCCTCTTCCAGAATGGAAAATGCACCCGTTGCCTTGTCATATACCATTACAAGTCCGTAATCCTCCGTAAGGACAGGGTTTTTGTAATCAAGTGAAATATATTTGACATCCTTGCTTTTGGTATCATATGAAACCATGTCGCTGCCTTCAAGTATGTAGACATAACTGCCGTCAGAAGCAGTCATAAAGCTTTCGTGCCCGTCATGCTCAATGATATCAACGGCCTTGTATATACCCTCGACTGAACCCGGCACAAGTTTTTTATATATATATCTTATTGAATATCCTTTCAGGTAACCAAAAAGAAAGATTGCAAGAAAGACTGCAACCAGTATGCAAACAAGCACCAATAATATTGTTCTGAAAATCCTTCCCGTCATCGAAAATCTCCGGTTCATCTTTTGTATGGAACAATGATATCACATACGGGCACCAGTTGCATCATATAGAAACAGACGGACCCTTTATGTCAAGAGTCCGTCTGTCTTTGGAGGCGCCACCCGGATTTGAACCGGGGAATAAAGGTTTTGCAGACCTCTGCCTTACCACTTGGCTATGGCGCCTTATTTTGCGAAGGCGGTATTTTCATACCGCCCCCGCGTGATGGAGCGGAATACGAGATTCGAACTCGCGACTTTCACCTTGGCAAGGTGACACTCTACCACTGAGTTAATTCCGCTGGTGCCCAGAGGCGGAATCGAACCACCGACACGCGGATTTTCAGTCCGCTGCTCTACCATCTGAGCTATCTGGGCATATTGGCGACCCGGAAGGGGCTCGAACCCTCGACCTCCAGCGTGACAGGCTGGCATTCTAACCAACTGAACTACCGGGCCACTTGTTTTGGTGGGCGCAATAGGGCTCGAACCTATGACCCCCTGCTTGTAAGGCAGGTGCTCTCCCAGCTGAGCTATGCGCCCCCGTCGCCTGAAAACGGCAAAAAAAAGTATATAAAAATAATATTTAAAAGTCAACAGAAATTTATTCTAAATTCAATTCGTAATAAGCTTTTTTATCTCGGAACTCCGGAACCTATATTTGGTTTCACAGAAATGACATACGGCCTCAACGACTTCCTGCTCATTTATTATTTCATTCAATTCATCCCTGCCAAGGCTCAGCACACCTCTTATCATCCCTTCCCTGGAACAACCGCATTTGTATTCTGTCTCCCTGGATGATGTGATGGAAAGACCTCCGTTACCGAGTAAATATTCAAGCATACCCTCCGGGCTTCCGGTTTTCTCGAATATGGCTGAAGCAGAGCCTGCCTCAAACAACCTGCCCTCGATTTCGGATATGACCTCATCACGGGCTCCCGGCATCAGCTGAACGATCAGGCCCGCAGCAATCCTTGTGGTTGCATCAGGGTTCAGTTTGACACCCAGCGCCACAAGGGAAGGTACTTGCTCAGAGTATGTAAAATAATATGCCAGGTCATCCCCTATTTCTCCGCTTTGAAGGGGTATGGTACCTGAATAAGGCTCCTTGAGTCCAAGGTCCCTTACAATAGTAAGGGTTCCTTCTCCTATAAGTGGTCCTACACCAAGCTGCGCGTCATCACCATAATCTTCATAGTTGTTGTTGACCACATAACCTTTCAGCGTACCATTCCTTGAAGCCACTGCAACCAGTCCGCCCATCGGACCCTTTCCCTTTATCTTGATTGTTATCACCGCTTCATCGGACTTTCCCATTTCGCTTATCATCGCAGCACCTGCAAGTGCTCTCCCAAGCGCAGTCGCCGAAAGAGGATTCAAATCATGGAAACCTATCGCATCGTCCAGTGTATTCCTTATGTCAACTGCAAATGCCCTGACTGTATCTTCATAGGCTGATGCCCTTATAATCCTGTCACTCATCCTGTTCCTTCCTGCAAACAAAGAATATTCTTTCTTCCCTTTCACCGGGAGCTTCCCTGCTCATGTCTCCAAGTGCATCAATGACTGACATACCCGCCTTTTCAACTGCAGCCTTGATTTCATCCATGGAGTAGGCCCTTTCAAAGTTCCTTGCATCACTTCTTCTGAAAAGACTGCCCTCCCTTTTGAACAAGGTTATGTCCATCGAACAGATCCGGCTTTTTTCGTCATAATGGTTCTGCCATATGCACGAATAGTCATCATCATCATAGTAGAAGACATTGTCGGAGAGCACATGGCTGAACTTATACTCCGAATTGATGTCAAACACAAACAAGCCTCCGGGATTCAGATAATTGCAGACAAGACCGAAATACTTTGCCAGAGAACCCTTATCAGTCAGATGATTCGGCAGGTCAAGGAAACTCATGACAGCATCATAGGTTCCAAACAAATCAAGGTCAAGAACATCCTGATTTATCCATAGGATGCCGGGACTCTCCTTGGTATATGCCTCGGACAGCATCGCGGTGGAAGCGTCAGCTCCCGTCATATCATATCCGGCGGCTGCAAGAATCCTTGTCAGATTCCCTGATCCGCAACCTGTCTCAAGTACCGAATGGATTTGTCCATTGCCGTAAAGACCGAACAAGTCCATGAAATATCCGGCATAGGCTGCATAATCTATACCTGATGTCAGCTTGTCATAGATTTCTGCGGTTTCATTGTACATGTCATCTTGCTCCAAGAACTTCAAGGGCCTTGTGAAGCTGTATGTCATCCTCGAATGGTATTGAACTTACCGGTTTGTTGAGGTATTCCTCCATGGGCTCAAGTTCATAGTCGGGAACAACGCCAACATCCTGGATGGATATACCTGCGGGTGTATAATATTTTGCGATTGTAACCCTTAGTCCTGAGCCGTCATCAAGGTCATAAACACCCTGCACCAACCCTTTGCCGAAGGTAGTTGTTCCAATTATCTTGGCAAGTCCATTGTCCCTCAGTGCTCCTGAAAGCATCTCACTTGCACTGGCACTGTATTCATTGACCAGTACCGCAATGGGAAGATTTACACCGCTTCCACCAGCTTCATAATCCTCCCTGGCACCCGCCTTGTCTATGGTATAGGTGATTATTCCATCATACATAATGAGATCGGCAATATATACCACTGCATAAAGGCTTCCACCGGGATTGTCCCTCAGGTCGATTATGAGGCTGTCCATTCCCTGGTTTGCCAGATTATTGTAGACTTCAATGAATTCATCCGGTGAATCCTGTGTAAATGATTTGATCTTGATATATCCTGTATTGCCTTCGAGCAGCTCACCTTCGACATCAATGCTGTTGACCACTCTTCTTGTTATGGTAAATACAGGGTTTCTCGGAGTATCTTCCCTTATCACTTCTATTTCAACATCAGTTCCGACCTCGCCCCTGACCACATTGGCTACATAGCTCAGGTCCTCCTCGAACATGACATCGATGTCGTTGACCCTTATTATCCTGTCCCCGGGAAGCATGCCGGCTTCATATGCCGGGCCGAGTTCATTGACATCAAGGACCATTATTCCGACCCCCGTGTTCGCAGTTGATATGGTTACCCCTATCCCCGAATACTGACCTTCTGAGTCAATGTTCATGGAATCCATGGTATCCTTGTCAACATACATTGTATAAGGGTCTCCAAGGGCCGCCGCCATGCCGGCGGTCATTCCCTCAAGAAGAACATCATCAGTGAATTCCTCAATGTACTTTTCATGGAGAAGGTCACGGACCTCCTCGAATTTCTGTACACTTGCCTTGTCAACCTCGTCTTTGTCAAATGTGATGTAATATACATCATCCCTGTTTCCAAGGATTGTTGAAATGGTAAGTGTTCCCACTATTGAAACAGAGGCCGTCAGTACAACTGCGGCCAATATTGCCAGAACTGCATATTTCGTTTTCAAATCCGAACTCCTGCTTTTTTTATTTATATATTACCACGATGGACGTGATTCAAATCAGGGTCAGTTGTTTTGATTGACCTTTTCAAGGGGATTTATGCGTTCGCCTTCAAACATTATCTCAAAATGGAGGTGCGGTCCCGTTGACCAGCCTGTGCTTCCCACAAGACCAATTACATCCCCCTGCTTGACAGCCTGTCCTTCCTTGACAAGTATCTTTGAACAATGGGCATAGAGGGTGACATATCCTCCGCCATGGTCTATTACAATCTTGTTGCCGTAACCCGTTGTAAAGGCTGTTATAAGTACAGTACCTGAGTTGGATGCCAGAATATTGGCACCGGTAGGAGCCCCTATGTCTATGCCGGTATGCATCCTCCACTCATGGAAGATGGGGTGGAATCTCATTCCGAAATGATCACCCGGGTCAAGCTTGTCCCTGTTTGCAGGCACCGGCCATATGAACTCACCGCCCACATACTGCATCTTCTGCTGCATTTCCCTTATTTCTTCAAGCAGCCTGTCTGACTCCTCAAGGAGGTCGTCCTCCCTCTGTGAAAGATATGCTATGGTCTCTGCACTCATGTTTGAAGTTTTCTCAGCATTCTCCCTGATGATTCCCATGTTTTCAATGGCATCCTGTGACATCCGTATGGCAACTTCATAATTCAGCTTCAGGTCATCGGACATCTGCCTTTTGTCATACAGGTCAATGCTGAGATCTTCAAGGTCTTCGATGAGCTGCTGGTCATATCTTGTAATATATTTCCTTATTTCAATTTTCTCATAAAACTCCGCCATGCTTTCGGAATCGGCAAGAAGGGTGAGCATATTTGTACTTGAATCTATATAGCCGTCCACTATCCTCTGCCTCAGAAGCCTGAGTTTTTCATTGTATTCAAGTTCAGTCTCTGCAATTGTCTGGGTCAGTTCTTCAATGACTTTCCCAAGTTCCTCAACTGTACCCTGCAGTTCAAGGAGTTTTTCCTCCTGTTCAAATACTGCATTATCCATCTTCTTCTGTACGAAGTCATAGTATTCCTTTGTCTTCTGCTGCTCCATTCTTTCCACTATGATCTGCTCAAGTTCGCGGTCAACAAAATCCTTGTCCTGTTGAAGGTCATAGATATTCTCGGCTGCCGCCGATGCTGAAAAAACGATTGTAAAGGCCAGTAATAACAATAGTATCTTCTTCATTTCAAATCTCCTACACCTTCAGGTGTCTGCGTATGGCCATCTGGCTTGCCAGAATGCCAAGGACTATGCTTATACCAAAGAAAACAAGGTAAATCATAAGCACGGATTCCTTCACCGGAACCAATCTGAGCCCCGAAAGGAAAATTTCACCGGACCCTTCCGTTCCGAACCAGTTGAAGAACCTGTTGTAACCATAACTCATGATAAGCGAAGCAATCAAGGCTCCGATGAATCCAATGGTGATTCCCTCCATGATGAAGGGCATCTTTATCCTGCTTTCAGTCGCTCCGATGAACTTCATTATTATAACTTCATCTGACCTTCCCGCCATGGTGAGTTTAATCGTATTGGATACAAGAAACAGTGAAAGCAATCCAAGAAGTATGGAAAGGGAACCTGCAACTATATTGACCCAGTTTGAAAGGTTGGATGCGAAATCAAATGACCTGCTGTGGTAATCCACCCTGTACACGTCATTGAGATTTTCTGCAAAAGCCACGAAGTTTCCCGCATCGGTATCTTCCCTCAGCCTAACGGTAAATGAAGCAGGCAGGAAATCAGAACCCAGACCTTCAAGTATTTCCTCGGGATAAAGTTCCTTGACATTCTCAAATGCCTGTTCCTTGGATATATAAGCTATATACTCGATTCTTCCGTCATCCAGCAATGCTTCCTCGACTGCAGACACCCTGTAGTCATCAGCTTCAGGGTCAATGAAAATCCGTATCTCAAGCATATCATCCATATACTCCGAATTATATGAAAGAGTCAGAAGGAAAACGCCGAACACACCCACAAGGATCAACATCACCACAATGGAGAATATGCTGGTCAGGGTAAGCACCCTGTTCTTGAATAAATTGGTTATTACTTCACCTATAATATGCATTTCATACCCCGTAGCGCCCTTCCGGGACATCCCTGACAATTCTTCCCTCATGCAGAACTATTACGCGTCGTCTGAAGGCATCAACTATGGTTTTATCATGTGTGGCAACAAGGACCGTGGTCCCCATCTGGTTTATCTTATAAATAAGGTTCATGATTTCAAGGCTTGTGTCCGGGTCCAGGTTTCCCGTGGGCTCGTCTGCAATAAGCAAATCCGGATTGTGCGCAATTGCCCTTGCAAGGGCAACCCTCTGCTGCTCTCCGCCGGACATTTCCGTTGGATATTCATTGGATTTTCCAAGAAGACCGACTACAGACAAAAGCTGCGGAACCATCTTCCTTATCTGTCTTGGCTTCGTGTTTGTCATCCTGAGGGCAAAAGCCACGTTCTGGTATGCTGTTTTATTCTTTAATAATTTGAAATCCTGGAAGACTACTCCAATCTTCCTTCTGAAATATGGAATATCATATCTGTGGATATCTCTGACATCCTGACCGTTTACGAACAGTTCGCCGCCTGTAGGTTCTTCTTCCTTCATGATCAGCTTTATCATGGTCGATTTGCCTGAACCACTGGGTCCTATTACAAAGGCAAACTCGCCCCGGGCTATCTCAAGGTCAACATTCTTCAGAGCCTCGCACCCGCTCCTGTATACCATGGTTACATTACTGAAATTTATCATTTGTGTTCACCGTCACCGTTCCTGGTTGAGTTTATCTATATAGCATTTTACCATATATGCAGCCTTGAATGATACAGCATCATCGAAGTTCCTGAGGTCCAATCCTGTGATTTTCATAACCTTCTCTATCCTGTATACAAGAGTGTTCCTGTGCAGATACATCTGCCTGGCAGTCTCACTGATATTCAGGTTGTTCTTGAAGAAACTCTGGACTGTCTTTATTATCTCATCGTCAAGGAGTTCAAATGTCTTTCTGCTGACACTTTCAGTCAGAAAATCCTCGAGGACTTTTTTGTCAGATGTATATATCAGTTTCCCGATGCCAAGGGTGTTGTAATCTGATACATTGTTCTCATATTCGAATATATCACCAACCGAAAGTGCAAGTTCCGCATTGGCACATGAAACAGCTGTGCCTGCGAAGGTTTCGACGATGTTGCCGATTCCACCCTGGACGGAAACCATCAGTTCCTCTTCAATCGTTGCAACAATTGACCTGCAGATTTTGTTGAGGTACGGTATCCCTTCTTCATCCTTCAGTAAAATGATGCAGGCTATCCTTCCATTGTTCAGTTCAACGATGATATGCTCATCGTCCGGGATTATATTCGATATCATGTCTGCAACAGAATATTCTGCTTCGGTGTGATGAAGAACCAGAACGGCTCTCCTTGCCTTGTCCCTTATCCTGTACAGCTCCATTCCCTTGCGCAGTTCCTCGTGTCCCAGTTCTCCTTGCAGGACCTTCCGGCAGAAATCATCATAATCCCCGCCTTCTACCAGATTGTTGAAGAAGGATTCCACAAAAAGAACAACCAGCCTGAGAAGCTTTTTGTTTTCTTCCTTTTCGCTGCTTACAAATGCAATATGGTCCAGTTTTCCGGGTATACGCACAGAAAGATAAAAAAGATCTTTACCGGCCTCTATTTCATCCGTCCTGATATCAATTTTATCTATATCCTTTAAATAATCGCCCTCCGCGGATTCATCGGAACAGATTACTATCCGACCGTTACCGTCGGCTATTCCGAAGTAATCATCCATGGAAAGCAGAAGCTTTCTTTTCAAGGTGCCAAACAAAGCACACCTCCGTAAAATTATCAGATACATGATACCACAGGTCACAATTTTTTCAAAACAAATTTCAGGGAGAAAGAATAATTCCGCATGAAAAAACCGCCGGCTTTCACCGGCGGTCTGAATGTCTCAACTAGTCAGCAAACATTACGTTTTCTGTATCCTTGTCGAATATGTGGAGCCTTGCTGTATCGATGGCAATCTTGATTACATCGCCGGGTCTTGCCTTGGTTCTTGGTTTAACCCTTGCAATCATATTTGTTCCTTCTATTGTACAGTATACAAGTGCTTCAGGTCCGAGCAACTCGGTGACTTCTACGTTTGCATCAACGATTGCTTCAGGCATTGAATCCAGGTACATCTGCTCATCATGGAGATGTTCCGGTCTGAGTCCGATTACTACATCCTTGCCATTGTAACCCTGGCCGACGATTTTCTTGGATCTGCTTTCGGGCATCTTGATCCTTGAATTACCTATCTGAATGTAAGCATCCTTGCCTTCTTCAACTATCTTTCCATCGACGAAGTTCATCTGAGGTGTTCCTATGAAACCTGCAACATACATGTTGGCCGGGTTTTCATACATAGCCTGCGGGCTGTCAACCTGCTGGATGAAACCAAGCTTCATACAAACGATACGGGTTCCCATGGTCATTGCTTCAACCTGGTCATGTGTAACAAAGATTATGGTGGTCTTCAGTCTCTGATGGAGCTTTGTAAGCTCAACCCTCATCTGGCCCCTCAATTTTGCATCAAGGTTTGAAAGAGGTTCGTCCATGAGGAATACCTTTGGTTCACGAACTATTGCACGGCCAAGGGCTACCCTCTGCTGCTGTCCACCGGACAGAGCCTTTGGTTTTCTGTCGAGGAGATGTTCAATTTCCAGGATTCTTGCTGCTTCATGAACTCTTCTCTTTATTTCATCCTTCGGGGTTCTTCTGAGCTTAAGACCGAAGGCCATATTGTCGAATACTGACATATGGGGATAAAGTGCGTAGTTCTGGAAAACCATTGCTATATCCCTGTCCTTTGGCTGAACATCATTTACAAGTTTGTCTCCAATGTAAACTTCACCGGCTGTAATATCTTCAAGACCTGCAACCATTCTCAGTGTTGTTGTCTTTCCGCAGCCTGATGGACCAAGCAGAACCAGGAATTCCTTGTCTTCAATTGAAAGATTAAAATCTGAAACAGCTGTAACGCCGCCACGAGAAGGTGCGTATTTCTTGTATACGTTTCTCAATACAACTTTTGCCATTATAATTCCTCCCGTTTTTCTATAAAACTTCCACTTAATTCTAACACCTTTGCCTGTTTCTTTTAAGTGATGATTATTACAAAAAACATATATACTATTTGTGTGATTTGCATAAACGGAAATATCCCCTTCATTTGTTTGCAAATTGATGCATTAATAATTGCATTTTTATGCACTTATATGTATAATTATTAAAAATTGAGAATGAAATGGCATTCTCCCTTTGATATAATACACAAGGAGGCGGTTATGGTTAAGGTCGGAATATTGGGTGCAACAGGATATGCAGGAGCCGAAGCAGTCAGGATACTCTCAGGTCATCCCGGTTTTGAAGTAACTGCGGTTGCCTCAAAGTCATTCGAGGGCAGTATCTTTTCAGATATATATACAAATATGAAGGGAGTCTGTGATCTTGTATGTGAATCATCCGAACCCCTTGAAATATCCGAAAAAGCCGACTGTTTCATATGCGCCCTCCCTCATGCAGCCAGTCAGAAGGCAGTTGCCGTACTTACCGGGGCAGGAAAGAAAGTAGTGGACTTAAGTGCAGACTTCCGCTATTCAGATGCATCAACCTATGAAAAGACCTATGGGGTTGTGCATGAATACCCGGAACTTCTGGATAAAGCAGTTTACGGGCTTCCTGAACTCAACAGGGCAAAAATCAAGGATGCACTTGTAACAGCCAATCCCGGATGTTATCCCACATGTTCAATACTGGGACTTGCGCCATTGGTTTCAAAGGGCATGATTGACCCGGCTACAATAATAATAAATGCAGTATCGGGAGTATCCGGAGCCGGAAGAAAGGCTGACCTTCCATACCAGTACTGTGAAATCGACGGAAACTTCGCACCATATAAGGTAACGGGCCACAGGCACACGACGGAAATAGAAGAACAGCTTTCCATATTATCCGGTAAAACCATCGCAGTAGGTTTCACTCCTCATCTTGCTCCTTTTAAAAGAGGCATGGTCGCTACAATCTATGCGTCCCTTTTGGCAAAGAGCTCAGCCGGTGAATTGATTCAATTATATAAAGAGTATTATGCCGGTGAATACTTCGTCAGAATAAGGGAAGCCGGTGACATTCCATCTGTCAAGGCTGTTGCAGGTACGAACTTTGCAGACATTGCACCGATATATGACGAAAGACTTGGAAGGGTGATAATTGTTTCAGCCATAGACAATCTGGGCAAGGGAGCATCCTCGCAGGCTGTACAGAACCTTAATATAATGTATGGTTTCGATGAAAAGGCAGGCATTGCAGGTGCCGGATTATATATATAGGAGCAAAAGAATGGAAAAGATAATCAAGAAGGCAGAAATCCTGATAGAGGCACTTCCCTATATACAGAAACTCTACGGGAAAACCGTTGTTGTAAAGTACGGCGGCAATGCCATGATAAATGAAGCACTGAAGGATTCCGTCATGGAAGACATCACCCTGCTGAAATACATCGGGATGAACCCGATTGTGGTCCATGGAGGCGGACCCGATATAAATGAAGCGCTTGCCGGATCGGGAATTGAATCACGTTTTGTAAACGGTCTCAGGGTCACTGACGAAAAAACAATGGAAACCGTCCAGATGGTTCTGATTGGAAAGACAAACAAGGACATAGTTTCAAGGATAGGAAAAAAGGGAGGCAAGGCCATTGGGTTGTCCGGAATCGATGCAGGAATGATCAAATGCAGGCAGCATTACCCTGTAATAAACGGCGAAAGAACGGATATTGGTTTCGTTGGGGAAATTACAGGCATTGATGCGGAATCCCTCAGCAGACTCACTCAAGGAGAGTATATTCCGGTCATAGCACCAATTGGAATAGATGACGACGGAAAGGTATATAATATCAATGCAGATACCGTTGCCGGTGAGGTTGCCAGTGCCCTGAAGGCTGAAAAACTTATATTGCTCACGGACATAGAGGGAGTAAAGATGAGCAAGGATGCAAAGGATATACTTCATGCCCTTTCAATCGATGAGGTTCATGCCCTGATTGACAAAGGCGTCATAGAAGGCGGTATGATCCCCAAGGTCCTCGGATGTGTGAATGCAATAGAAAAAGGCGTAGGAAGGACCCACATAATTGACGGCAGGATTCCCCACTGCATACTCCTCGAGATATTCACCGGCAAGGGAATCGGAACCATGATAGCCAAGAACAAGGAAAAATACTACGAAAACGAGAAGGCCTGGGAGGACTGACAATGAACATACTGCTTTCTGTACACAACGGATTCCTGAAGGACAAATATTTTCCTCCTTATATAATGGAAAGCCTTTCAGCCATGGGGACCCTGTATCAGAATACCCTTGACAGACCATGGACTGAGGATGAGCTGGCGCTTAATATTCAGGGTATGGATATCTGTATCACACACTGGGGGTCACCAAAGATAACCACAAAAGTCCTTGAAAGTGCCGGCAGTCTGAAACTCGTAGCCCATTGTGCCGGAAGTGTATATAACATTGTAGTACCCGAAGTGTATGACAGGGGTATCAAGGTTGCCGGTGCCAACAAGGTCATGGCAAAGGCGGTTGCCGAAGGAACCCTCGGATATATTCTTGCACTGGGGTTAAAGATCGCAAAGTATACTGAAATAACAAGAAACGGCGGCTGGAAGCAGGGTCCCTCTGAATATGGTGACATGAAGTCCCTGTTCGGGAAGAAAATACTCCTTGTCGGATTCGGGGACATCGGCAGATTCTTATATGACCTGCTTGTGCCTTTTGAAACAAGGGTTTTTGTCTACGACCCGTATCTTAGTGAAGAAACCAAGGCGGATTACCCTTGTGTTGAATTCACCGATGACCTGGACGGAGCAATCGCTTCAGCCGACATTGTTTCGCTTCATGCCTCGAAGAACCCCGGAACAGACTATATGTTCAACAAGGCAAGGATTGACATGATGAAGGACGGTACATTGTTCATCAATACAGCAAGGGGAAGCATTGTTGATGAAGAATATCTTACGGAGGTACTTGAGACCGGACGCATACACGCGGCCCTTGATGTATATCAGACCGAACCCCTTTCCCCTGACAGCAGGCTCAGAACACTGCCCAATGTCATATGCATGCCTCATCTTGCAGGATCAAGTGTTGTCACTGAATATGCCGAGGCCATGGTTTTTGATATTGACAATTTCATCAATGGAAGACCTCTTGGGTATGAGATATCGGCAGAAAAAGCAGGAATGATGACCAGGGAGTAACAATGGATTATTTCAGATACATAGATTCAATTGAAAAGCCCGGTGACTTCAAACCGACAGGCATGACAAGGGAAGATTACCTTGATGTCATTGAGACCTGTGTAATGGCATATGACAGGGACACACTTGAAGAAAGACTTCCAGAACCCGGAGGAATGGTCGATGACATCCATGCATATTCAAGGATAGCCTGCGGAATCGCTGCCCTTCTTTCAAGCGGCCGGATTCCCGGATACAAGGACCTTTGGCTGTCAATGATGGATGCCCTTTGCAATGATTTCTACAGGCGGGTCCCCCCCAATCATCTTGATTTTGCCCTTAAGGAGACAATGCTTGGATTCAAGGCAATGAAACCTTTTGTTGATAAGCAAAGGATGGACAATTGGCTTTCATTGCTTGGCAGAATCGATCCCTTCAAATCCTTCACCAACCAATACCCCTTCCATGAATGGGACCATGTGCGCAACTGGAACATCTATGCCATGGCCGGACTCTGGCTTCTGGAAACAGAAGGTCATGCTGATTCATCGGAATTCTTTGACAAATACTGGACACATCAGCTTGGACTTTTTGATGAAAACGGCATGTACATGGATCCTTACAATCCAATACTCTATGACCTGACCACAAGGGTACAGGCCCAGTTGATACCCGGATATGGCTACAGGGGAAAATATTTCAACGAACTTGATGAGAATCTGAAAAAGGGTGCCCTTTTTTCATTGTTCTCGCAGTCCTCCGCCTTTGAAATGCCCTTCGGCGGAAGGAGCAACCAGTTCCTGTTCAACGAATCCCTGCTTGCTTCCAATTTTGAGTATGAAGCTTCAAGATGGAAAAACCTTGGAAACCTGAAACTGGCAGGCATGTACAAAAGAGCGGCACATCTTTCCGTAAAGAGCATAATGAGGTGGCTCAATGCTCCCGGCGGGTCAAGGCATATAAAGAATATGTTTCCGACCGATGCAATGTTCGGGACCGAGAGCTATGGTTATTACGACAAGTATATGATGACACTCGGTGTATTTCTTTTCATTGGATTACCTTTTACGGATGATTCAATAGATGAATTCCCATGTCCTGCAGAAACGGGCGGATATGTATTTGAGACATCGGATAATTTCCACAAGGTCTTTGCAAACTGCGGGTCTTATTCAGTTGAAATTGACACTGCCGCTGACTTCTTCTATGACGCAACCGGCCTTGGAAGAATTCATAGGGAAGACTGCCCCACGGAGCTTGCCCTTTCTGCGTCATCAGGAGAACTGCATTCAAGGAGATATCAGACTCCCGGGTCAAACGACGAATCCGTATTTCTAGGTCCTGGCTGGTTTGAAGATGGCAATCCCGTATACCTCAGCAGCTGCAGCAGGAAGGAAAACCACAGTTTCAGCTATATAAAGGATGAGTTTGAGAGTGAAGAGGAATTCAATGAATACACTGATTCATTCCGCAATGGTCAAAATGCAGAGCTAAAGATACTTGATGAATCTCGGGAACAGGTAAGATTCATGGTCACATACACCGGTCCGGCCGACATCACGGAAAGTTATACCTTGTCAAAGGAAGGATTGTCCGTTGTAAGTTCACTCAATGATCCGGACAAAGGTGATATTATTTATATGATACCGGCATTTCTTACCAATGGCATTGAAAATTCATTCATGAAGTATGATTCAGGGCATCTTGAGGTAAAGTCAATGGGATACAGATATTCTGTTGCCACCACAGGTAAAATTGAAGAGACTTCACTCATTGCCGGCAATCGAAACGGTTTATACAGGAAGTTTATGGCAAAAGGCAAAGGAGGCACCATCAGGACAGCCTTCACTATAGAAAAGGAACAGGAGATTTGAACATGAACATCAATGATATCATCCAGAAGGATAAAAAGTACTTCATGAACACCTTCGGAAACAGAACCCCGGTTGCATTCAAATATGGAAAAGGTATGTTTCTTTATTCCACTGACGACAATCAGTATCTGGATTTCATGGCCGGAATAGCGGTTTCTGCCCTCGGTCACAGCCATCCCCTGCTAGTCGATGCCATCTGTGAACAGGCCAGGAGGCTTATCCACTGCTCCAGTCTGTACTATATAGAGGCACAGGCAAAACTCGCCGAAGTCATCTGCAAGGCGTCCTGCGCCGACAAGGTTTTCTTTTCAAACAGCGGAGCAGAGGCAAATGAAGGTGCCATAAAGCTTGCAAGGATGTATCACAGGAAAAAGGGAAATGAAGGCAAATTTGAAATAATAACACTGGAGAATTCCTTCCATGGCAGAACCCTTGCCACAATTGCTGCCACAGGACAGGACAAGTATCAAAAACCATACAATCCCCTGACCCCCAAGTTCAAGTCAGTCCCAATGGACGATATGACCGCTCTTACAAATGCAGTCAACGATAATACCTGTGCAATAATGCTTGAACCTATACAAGGTGAGAGCGGTGTCAATCCCGTTTCCTTTGATTACATCAAAAAGGTGCGAAGCCTGTGCTATGAGAAAGACATAATCCTGATCTTCGACGAAGTGCAGTGCGGCATGGGACGTACGGGTAAAATGTTCGGTTATGAGCATTTCGGTGTAGAACCTGATATCTTCACACTTGCAAAGGCTCTTGGAGGAGGATTCCCCATGGGTGCTCTCTGTGCAAAGGATTATGTGGCTTCGGCCTTTGAACCCGGCGACCATGGTTCAACATTCGGAGGCAATCCCCTTGCCTGTGAAGCAGGTCTTGCCGTCTTCAGCGCCATGAAGGATGAGCATCTTGTTGAAAACAGTGAAAAAATGGGACTCTACCTGATAGGAAAACTCAATGCTTTGAAAATGAAATACAACATAGTCACTGAAGTCAGGGGAAGCGGTCTTATGGTGGGTATGGAATTCAGCTCCGACATAGCAGGTGCAATAAAGGAAAGGATGTTTGAAAGAAAAATACTGGTTGGAAGTGTGAAGACCAGGATCATCAGACTTCTTCCTCCCCTGATTGTGAAGAAGGAACATATTGATACCCTTTGCACTAACCTTGAGGAAGTCCTCGGTGAAATTACCGGAGGTAACGGAGGATGAAGGCAGTACTTGTCCTCAGGGATGGAACATATTTTACCGGAGAATCCTTTGGGGCAGGCGGTGAAGCATACGGAGAGATAGTCTTCAACACATCAATGACCGGATATCAGGAGATAACAACGGATCCATCCTATAACGGCCAGATTGTATGCATGACCTACCCCCTCATAGGAAATTATGGGATGAACAATGAAGATACGGAGTCGTACAAGCCCCACGTAGAGGGATTCATAGTGAAGGAATTGTGTGAAAACCACAGCAATTTCCGGGCACTGACGGATCCTTATTCATATTTCACCGACAATGGTATCATCGGAATAAAAGGAATTGACACCCGTGCCCTGACCAGACACATCAGAAGCCACGGAAGCATGTTCGGCGTAATTTCCACACTGTCAGGAAACATTGCCAGCCTCCTTAAAAAGATACATGAAAATGAGAGCAGGCCCGTGAATCTTGTGGAGGAAGTCTCAACTGATGCAAAGTATCACATCAGGGGCAGGGGTTTCCATGTCTGTCTTCTGGACTTCGGTTCAAAGAGCAACATCATAAGATCCTTGCAGACCAGGGACTGCAGTATTACAGTAATGCCCCATGACTCAACTGCAAATGACATCTTAGACATGAAACCGGATGGGATCCTTCTTTCAAACGGCCCCGGCGACCCCCGTGACCTGGTCAATGTAATTCCTGAGATAAAGAAACTTGCCCATTCAGGAATCCCTGTTCTCGGAATCTGCCTGGGACACCAGTTGCTTGCACTTTCGCTTGGAATGGATATATACAAATTGAAATTCGGACACCACGGTGGCAATCATCCTGTAAGGGATTTGATTACCGGCAAATGCCATATTACAAGCCAGAACCACAACTATGCGGTTTCCCTTGAAAACATGGCTCCCGGAATCGTAGCAACACATGTGAACGTAAATGACGGAACTTCTGAAGGGATCATGCATACAAGCCTCCCTGTTTCCAGCGTACAATATCATCCCGAAGCAGCTCCGGGTCCCGAAGACTCGGCATATATATTCGATGGTTTCATCGAAACAATGAGGAAAAACAAGAATGCCTAGAAGAACAGACATAAAAAAGGTCCTGGTAATTGGATCAGGACCCATAATAATCGGCCAGGCTGCGGAATTTGACTATTCAGGAAGCCAGGCCTGCCGCGCACTCAGGGAAGAAGGAATCGAAGTAGTTCTTGTGAACAGCAATCCTGCTACCATAATGACGGACATGGAAACTGCTGACAAAGTATATATTGAACCCATATCCCTTGAATATGTGAAAAAAATCATCAAGGAGGAAAGACCCGACGGCCTTCTTGCAACCCTTGGCGGGCAGACAGGACTGAACATGGCCCTGGAACTTTCCGATGACGGAATACTTGATGAAATGGGTGTTGAACTTCTCGGAACTTCCCTTGAATCCATCCAAAAAGCGGAGGACAGGGAACTTTTCCGTGACACAATGATATCCATAGGGGAAAAGGTTGCCCCTTCCGCCATAGTCAATACAACAAAGGAAGCAGGTTCATTTGCTGAGGAAATAGGTTATCCCGTAATAGTAAGACCGGCCTTTACAATGGGCGGTTCAGGAGGCGGTATAGCAAGGGACCGCAGGGAACTGGAGGACATCTGTTCACGGGGATTGAAACTTTCAGTCATAAAACAAGTCCTCATTGAGAAAAGTGTGGCGGGTTGGAAGGAAATAGAATATGAGGTCATGCGTGACGGCAATGACAACTGTATAACCGTGTGTAATATGGAAAACTTAGATCCGGTAGGCATACATACCGGTGACAGCATAGTAATTGCTCCAAGCCAGACACTGTCGGACAAAGATTATCAGATGCTCAGAAGCTCTTCACTCAGGATCATCAGGGCCCTTGGAATAAAAGGTGGCTGCAATATACAGTTTGCCCTGGATCCTGAAAGCTTTGAATACATAGTCATCGAAGTCAACCCAAGGGTAAGCCGTTCATCAGCCCTTGCATCAAAGGCCACAGGGTACCCGATAGCCAGGTCTGCAGCAAAGATAGCCATCGGACTTGACCTTGATGAAATAAAGAATCCAATCACAGGCAACACTTATGCCTGCTTTGAACCGAGCCTTGACTATGTTGTGGTAAAGGTTCCCCGCTGGCCCTTTGACAAGTTCCATATGGCAGACCGCAGAATAGGAACCCAGATGAAAGCTACGGGAGAAGTCATGGCCATAGGCCGGAATTTTGAAGAAGCCCTTCTTAAGGCAATCGACTCCCTTGATATTAAGCTCAATTATCAACTGGGTCTGCAGCTTTTTGAAAACACCCCTGTTGAGGAGTTGATGGATTACATAGTACACCCAAAGGATGAATCACTCTTTGCAATTTTCAAGCTGTTGCAAAAGGGCATATCCATTTCAGAAATACATGAAATTACAAGAATTGATGTGTTCTTCCTTTCAAAACTGAAAAAAATCGTTGATGTAGCTGACGAAATCAGGAATGCCGGGATTGCCTGGCTTGACTATGAGCTTTACCTGAAAGCCAAGAAAGTGGGATTCGGTGATTCATATATAGCAAATCTGGTCGGTGTTCCTTTGTCTGGAATACTGGAGCTCAGGGAGAAATACCCGATCAAGCCCGTATACAAGCTGGTTGATACCTGTGCAGGGGAATTCGAGGCAGTTACTCCCTACTACTATTCCACCTATGAGCAGTATGACGACATTGAATACTCTGAAAATGACAAGGTTCTGGTAATAGGGTCAGGGCCGATAAGAATCGGCCAGGGAATCGAATTCGATTACTGCAGCGTCCATTCGGTGGAGGCACTGCGGGAAATGGGAATTGAATCAGTCATTATCAACAACAATCCAGAGACTGTCAGCACTGATTTTGATATTTCAGACAAGCTTTATTTCGACCCCCTTACGGAAGAAGGTGTGCTTGATATAATCGAAAAGGAAAAACCGCTGGGAGTAATACTTCAATTCGGTGGTCAGACCTCAATCAATCTGGCTCATCCCCTTCACAGTGCCGGAGTCAAGATACTGGGAACTCCCATGGAAAGCATTGACCTTGCCGAGAACAGAAACAAGTTCCTGGGCCTTCTCGATAAGCTCGACATACCTATTCCCAGGGGAAAAACCGCTTTTTCATTTGACGAAGCACGTCTGATAGCCGAAGAAATAGGATTCCCGGTCCTCGTTCGCCCAAGCTATGTGCTGGGTGGAAGAGCCATGGAAATAGTCCATGACAACAGAACCCTCGAAGAGTACATGACCATGGCTGCAGATATATCACCCGTTCACCCTATTTTGATTGATAAGTATATTGTGGGAAAGGAAATCGAAGTCGATGGAATCTGTGACGGACGGGATGTTTTGATTCCCGGAATAATGGAGCATATAGAAAGGGCGGGAGTTCATTCAGGGGACAGCATTGCCGTATATCCTACAATTACCCTGTCGGATAAAACCATTGATACAATCACTGATTACTCAACAAGGCTTGCTCTTTCACTTGGGATCATAGGTCTCTTCAACATTCAGTTTGTCATGGATGAAAATGAAAAAGTCCATGTAATAGAGGTGAACCCACGCGCAAGCAGGACAATTCCTGTGTTGAGCAAAATCACAGGAGTACCCATGGTGGATGCTGCAACCCGTGTAATAATGGGCAGGATGCTGGATGAGCTTGGATATGGAACCGGTCTTTTACCAAGGACTGACTTCCATGCAGTGAAGGCTCCCGTTTTCTCCTTTTCCAAGATCACCACCCTGGATACATTTCTGGGTCCTGAAATGAAGTCCACAGGTGAAGTCATGGGGGTTTCGCGGGATTACAGGGAAGCACTTTACAAAGCCTTGCTTGCCTCCGGTCTCAGGATTCCGCCGTCAGGGAAGATAATCATCAGTATAACGGACAGGGATAAGAAAGACTGTCTTCCCGTCGCTTCAGGACTGGCTGCAGCAGGCTATGAGCTGGTAGGTTCTCCCGGAACTGCAGAATTCCTTTGTACAAATGGAATTGAGTGCGGGACAATGAATGACCCATCCCTGATAGATGAAATAAAGGGTGGCAGCGTAGCCCTGATGATAAACACCCCGACCAGGGGCAAAATGCCCGGAACAGACGGATTTGCCTTAAGAAGGACAGCAATAGAATATAATGTTCCATCGGTTACAAACCTTGATACAGCCGGAGCATTGCTTCTGGTACTTGAATATTATTCGGAAGGGATTGAACCGCGTGTTCATTCACTTGACTCGTATTCCCTTGA
>Ga0209203_1001068_pt1 | contig 20815 bp, 13 predicted proteins | sample AD_UKC109_MetaG_FD_184423 | JGI IMG/M metagenome (GOLD analysis project Ga0209203, IMG submission 184423) | Active sludge microbial communities of municipal wastewater-treating anaerobic digesters from Hong Kong - AD_UKC109_MetaG (SPAdes)... | ecosystem: Engineered > Bioreactor > Anaerobic >... | reverse complement strand
GACGCCGGTTGAAAAGTTGACAAGTTGACACGTTTATTTTCAGCAGCATATTTGTTAAAGATCTGTAGACGTAAAAATGCGATGCAAAAGTGCAATTCTATGGTGTCAACTTTGGAACTTTTTACCCTTATTAGGCTATAACCCTTTTCAATAGCAACTTTCAGGAGTTGATTGCTGGTTAACATATGGTTGACAATCATGTTCTTCAAACAAAAAAAAGAGGGCGTAATCGCCCTCAAAAACATAAATATCTCTGCTCTATTCCTTGAAGACCTCTTCATACCTTATGAAGACACAATTGGTGCTTTTCCCGGAGATTTTTGCCTTCTTTTTAACTGCAGACGGGTATCTCAATAGAATACTGGCAATGTCCAAATCTCTCCAGCGTGTATCTTCCAATAGATGCCTTACTACACTTTTTGCATTAATTGCGATGTAAGTCTTATTATCATTGGAAGAATTGACTATCTTCACACCATAATTTTCGACTTCAAACGGTGTTTGACCAGAAAGAATTTCCGAGACAGCGTAATAGTTGCCAGAAATACTGATCTGACTATTTAATATATCGTCCAATAGCTCTTGCTCATCCTGGTTAACCTCAATTTCTTCAATGTAGTCAGGAAGTCCTCCTGTGCCAGGTTCACAAAGATTCCAAACGGCTGCGGCATATGCATAATTGTCCACAATTCTTCCATCTACAATTGCTTTATCCTTCAAAAGTTCTCTTTTGCTTTGCTTGTAGTCAGATGCCAAATTCTCGATTTTGTCCCAGTTTTCAAGCATGGATTCTACCATCTCTGATCTAAGCATAGCAAACTCTTCCTTTGTGGGTAAATGCAGACTCTCATTATCGTGCGGATCGAGTATGAAAGTTGCCAGTCTTGCTCTTTGGGCCGCATCTCTAGCCCCATTTTCAATCGATGCAATCCAAATCATGTGATGCAACTTGAATTCAATTGTTGAAACTCCCGTAGTTCCTCTAACTATACTGCCACCTTGACCGCTGTTTGCCTTCTTGAGGGCCTCCATAACCGATGCTCTTCTTCTGTTATGTTCAAATTCATCCATCAAACCGATCATGTTATTTTTCCCCAACTTCTGCGCCAATGCATAAGGCGTGCTGTCATCTAGTCTTGTCACTAGAGGACCATATAACTCCTCTAAGAACTCGAAAAAGCTGGTTTTCCCCGTACCTTGCCGGCCAGTGATGTAAATGTGCGGTCGCCAGCTCATTAGATGTTGGAATGGCGCCAGAAAAATAAAAGCCGTCATCAAAGGGATCATATCTTCTTGCTGAAAATTCCAATGAGCCACAATCTCTTTGACAATAGGAAACAGTTCGGATAGAGATCTTCTTTGCGTTGTTGGATTATACCAAGGAGAAATGTGTGGCCGAAAATCGATGAATTTATCCTTGAATGCTGGAGAACCGATTTTTGAACCATTTTTTAGATAAGCTACCGGACCACTGACTATTAGAAAATCATTATCAACGTTCCATATTCCCAATCCCAGTGTGTTGAAATCACTTATTATGCGTCTGGAGCAATTCTCAAGAATTTTAGATTTTTCTATCTTAAAGTCTTTCTCTGAAATGGTTTGGCCCGTTATAAGAGTGTATTTGTCCAATGTTAGTTTATCCAATTTGTGTAACCTACTATTATTTTCGTCCCAAAGATAAAGATTGTATTCCATATCTGTACCAATAGAAACGATTCCATTTGTTTTCCTGAAGCGTAGTTTAGAAGCAATTGCGGCAGGAGATTTAACCTGATTTGCAAACTTACAGTTTTTGCAGCCATCAAAGCCTGATTCTTGTATTGTTTTACAAGTGTGAGGACCAGGCGAATCTAAAAGTGCGTGTTCGATCTTACGCTCAGTCTCTTCAAAGCTATACTTAGCAAATGGTTTCGAGAGCTCATGTACAATTTCTTTATCACCAAGGGCGGCTAGATTTGTGATTGCCATGTACCATTCTGGTTCGGAAAGGTTTTGTGCATCATCTCGACAATGTGCTAAGAAGGCACAACTATTGATGACTTCTTCTATTTCTTCCTTTTTGTAATCTCCAGGATTTAGGCCAGAAGATAAACTTAACTTGGGATCTATTTCCCGAGCTTCAGGCAACCATTCTTCCAATTCAAAAAGCTCGTATTGCTGTTCCAATTCCTGTAGAATCTTAACCTCAATGGGTTCATCCTTGAAATTAATACTACCCGGTAATCTCATAATCCGCGCAAAATCTGTACAATTCTTGTCTCCCATGAACTTTGAAACTAGTCTCTTGTTTATTTTTTCAAGTTGCGTAAATTGCTCAGGATCGCTTATTGGCTCTCTTAAAACCCAATAGGCGTGAATCCCATGACCAGAATCAATAATATATGTAGGTTTTAACACCCATTCGTTCAGAAGCTTCATTGCTTCATCTTTACTAAGAGAATCTTTTTCATCAACGTCTATCCAAGCCGCATTGATGTAGCCAATATTCTCTTTCTTACCTGAATTCATGCTCTTCCTTGCACCAACTCCAAAAAACAAGTTAGCCCGCTTTGACTCTGCAATACCAAAACACTTGGAAATCAAATTAGTTGACAATTCAGCCACTGGATGAAATTCTGACGTAGCTAGATCATGACTAAGAAATCTGAATTCTACAAAGGGCTGAGAATCTCCACCAATTTCAACATCCTTTGGGAATAGCTTATTCAAAAACGCCAAACAGTGTTCGCTCTTTTCCAAGAGAATTTGCCTCCTTTTTTTTCTAATAAACTGAACAATAAGATTTTTCTCATTACAGACCGTATGAAAGGATGTCTAAAAGAACTGATTCTGCGATGCGATATTGTTTGCCAACTTTGATAGCAATGATTCTTTCTTCAGAAATCCACCGCCTGATAGTGCTTTCAGAAACACGTAAAATTTCTGCAGCTTCCTTAATAGTGATCACTTTGAATTCCCCCTTTTCTTTATGTCAAAAATAGATATAACAACGAAAAAGGCGCAATAGACGAGGCGCCTCTTAAAACGCTATTAAGTGAAAAGAGCATGAACACAACAACACCGAAGGCAATAATGAAGAAACTCAAATGTATAATAAGCTTTACAATAGAGAACACATGATAAAGATAACCAATAATGAAGAAAAAAAAGAAGGCAAAAGGGGAAGTTTTGTTTTTTTTTTTAAAAATACTCCAGTAATCGCCGTTAGACCTGCCCCAATTCGGGTTTATTTTATCGGGTCAAAATTAGAAGTTATAAACAGCTATAATTGTTGTTCTAAAACACTAATAGAACCTTTGGAAAAAAACATTGCAATTTTCTCGAATTGATAACTCAAAGCTCGATCGGTTTAATATGAAGCAACTCATTAACGACAAGACGCGTTGTTATAAAAAAAAACTTGATTCATCCCATTAGGTCGTCCGAAGGTCTACGCGATTTAAAACCATTTTTTGCCAAAAACTCTTCCGTTGCTTTTGGGGTAAAAATAAAGAACTCTATAATTTCTTTCCTAACCTTTTCAATGTTGTTTGCATTAACACCTTTCCCTTCAGCAAGAGTAGGAAATGCGTCAACCAAATCAAGTATATCTTTAGCACCTAACAAAGCAACTTTTTGAGGATCCTCACAGAGGTGCGAACAAGTACCCAACTCCTCCAAGCATTTTTCATGTGCATCAATGGTAAGATTCAGATTCCAACCATCGTTTAATGCTTTTTCCAAGAAGCCCCATTTATTCTTTTTAGATTTTACAGCAGTATAATTTATTGCCTGAATAACCGTTTCTTCCACTTTCTGAGCTCTTGCAGGTATTTTGTTACCGTACGTCTTGTCTGAAAACATCTCCGCAAGAGAAAATAGGAAATTCTTTGACATTTGCTGAATATCAAATCCCTTCAACCTAGCAAAGACAAGTATTAGTTTTAGAGAACTGTACGATGAAAAATACAGCAGGTGCTCTCTTACTGATGTATCATCTATGGAAGAAAGTTCCATAGATGACTCATTGTTCTGTTCGTTAGTTAGTTTATATATATTTTTACTAACCAACAGAACATACATATAGGGATCCATAGACTTTTCTTCCATAGAAACGGTACCAAACAAATGATTGATAAGTGCTTTAGTTTGAATATTAAGTGATTTGGCTATAATAAAACTATCTAATGCCTTTTCGATAGAAGCTTTACTCTTATTCGTCTTGCTTAGAGAGAGCTTGTGATCAATCCAACCCTTTTGTACCAAAGACTGTACAGTTTTACCGGCCCACTTGTATGAAATATTGAGATGAGACTTGATATCGCTATTAGTAATTGTAACTATATGAGAGCTCTCCAGAAGGGCACGATCAAAGATGTGTTCTAAGACTAATTTTTCATTTGCGTTTAGTCCAGTTTGACTTCTAACAAACGTCGGAAAATTTCTCAATGTGTATAATGCAATTTGCCAGTCGAGCGTTAGATTAGAGGGATCATCTAAGGAATGTTGTTCTATAGACGTATGTTCATCTATGGAATGTTCTACTATAGACGGTTGTTCCTTTACTGCATTATGTTCTATAGATGCATGATCCATAGACGTATCTTCTATAGACGTTGGTTCTACACTAGACGCTACATCTATAGACGTGGATTCCATAGTAGTGTGTTCCATAGAACTCTCTTCCATAGATGGTTTATCAAATAAATTCTTTGAATCGCCATCAGTTTTTTTTGCTTTAACTGGTTTAACATCTATATTAGTGGGTTTAGAATCAGGAGTTTCAGCAGACTTGGGGACTCCCCAAATGGATGCTACATCCTTCTCATAGGATTCAGCTTTCGAGAGTAAGCGCGCCTGTTCCACACCAATTTGATTAACATTTTCGCTAGAATGAAGAATCTCTTCTAATGTCGTATCCTTCTTTTTCTTGGATTTATCTGTCATTCAACTCATCCCTTATGGAAAAGAACAGGATTGTCGATACGATTAAATAATTCTTCAAGCAGGCCGATTAATATATTTCTGTGGTCCACGGCAATGTTATGAAGTAAATTCCTGCGAGCAGCTATATTCTCAACCATCCTTGATGACGTGGGGATAATTGTATCGAATGAGAAGCTGTCGTATTCCTTTTGAATTGCTTTCAATAATGAGGTCTGAAGACGATATCGTTTGTCATACGCATTTACCAAAAGTCCAAGCACATTCAATCCTGGGTTTTGACTCTTCTTTGCTGTAACTAGAAATGTAAGCATATTGCTTACACCGAGCAGAGCGTGTTTCGTTAGAGTCAGAGGAATAAGGATATTATCGGCTGCGACAACCGCGTTCTGTGTGAATATTCCCAGAGAAGGCGGTGTATCAATAATTATAAGTGAATAGTTGTCCCTCACACGATCAATAGCGTCCTTCAAGCGAGTTCTTCCATCAATCTGCGACGGAAGTGTATTGCTTATGCTCTCCAGTTTTATCGAGGATGGAATTACTACTATGTTCTTGTGCTTGGGAGATGCTTGCAGAAGAGATAAACCACTGGTAGTTTCAATTACCGAAGGGTCTTCGTAGAGTTCCAGGATGTTAACTGGTACCTCAACAGGATCAATGCCAAGGGCCTCAGTTGTGTTTGCCTGCGGATCTGTATCGACCACAAGAATTGGCAATTTGCGCATGCTTTGAGGAAGTTTACTAGCATCGTTCTTCTGAAGCCAGGTAATAGTGCTTGCGACGGCAAGCGTCACCAGTGTTTTTCCAACTCCCCCCTTGTTATTGGCAATAGTTAATACACTTCCCATACTGAAGAACCTCCATTCCGGTATTGATGCTTTTAGTTGAAGTATATCACAAAACATTAGATATACATAACTTATGCGGAACATTGGCAAATGCTTTGTAGGAAGAGTATACAGAATATCGACAATCACAATGCACATTTGTTTAATCGCTTTAATATCCCCATATTTGAGTTAAGCATCACAAACAATGAATGAATGACTTGATTTCATATCAATAAGAAAAGGAAATACTCCTGTAGAAAAGCGGAGTAGATCGATTTAAGGAAGAAGAAGCAAATAGCACATTCTGTGATAAAGGGAAACAATTCAATGTTAGTTAACTCAAAGATGTCTATGGATGTGTATTCAATAGCTTTATAGTCTAGAGATTGCTCTCAGTTTCTTTTGCCAGAATAGTCTCTTCAAGAGCTAACATATCAATAATTCTATCGTCGGTAAAAGAGTATAGAGAACCTTTAGCAAGAATAACATGATCAACCATTCTTATTCCAAGTATCTCGCCAGCTTTTTTGATTGCAATTGTAGTTGTCTTGTCTTCTTCCGAAGGCGAGGGATCTCCAGACGGATGATTGTGAACCAAAATTATTCCCGCTGCGGATCTCATTATTGCAGGTCTGAATACTTCCCTTGGATGGCAAATACAGCTGTCCAGGATTCCTAAACTTACCAGATCAATTCCAACAATATTCAGCTTAGTACTGAGAGATACAACTTTCATCATCTCTTGATCCATGTTTATCATCTCATGGCAAGCCCAATAGACCGATTCAGGTCTATCCACGCGATTATGGTGGATATTGCGCCTCATGTAGTCAGGGTACAGGTTTTCCATCAAATCAATCAAAGATTTGACAATGCAACCTGTTTCAGTTTTTCGATCAAGTTCTTTCAATAGCATCTCACTTCTTACAGTGGAAAGATCCTTCAAATACTCACCGACAATCTGTAGATCGTTTCTACTAAGCATAACAAACGCCTCCTAAAAATGAATTGACCTCACTTCAGTGAGGCCTAGTGAGTTTTTGCGCCGTAGAAAAAGGGGTGGGGCTAAAATCTCGGTACCCTATCTACATGGCCACAAACCCACATACAATTACGTCCACGGAAGCGCTTAAATTCAGCAAATCAAGACGGAGCTTAGAAGCAAGTTTTGCAGGCATAAAAAAAACGGCCTCTTATGGGCCGTTGCAGAGTATTGCTATTTTAATTAGAAAAAGACGATATATTTAGTTCACATTAAAATCTTTCAATAGCCCTGAGTATCAACGTATACCTCGATCCGGTACAGCGGTTTTCTTCTCCTGTACGATTATGCTCTTGAAGTATTCTATGAAATCTTTGGATATGTCACTCAATCTTGGTAAGTATTTTATGGTGGAAAGGCCAATATGATTATCTGCAATTTTATTGAGACGTCCTTGAGTCTCGAATTTCTCTCTCTCGATCTTTGTAATTCTCTCCACAGATCGATCCCCCATCCTCGCAATTCAGTGAAACAGTCTAAGCCCCTGTAATCGTCAGTTATTCAACACCTAGAGCTTTAAACACAGCCTCCTGCGGTGTACTGTAAAATATCAAGCTAAACGCGCCTATGAGATCTGACGGAACTGTTCCAAGTTCGACGGCAGATGTTATGGGTATCAGTACCTTCTTCGCTCCAGCATCGAGGCAGACTTGCAAGACGCTTGCCAATTCTTCTACCTTGAGGATTGTGCCGCTGATGCTGATTTCCCCGAGCACCGCGATGCTCGAAAGAGTAGGCTTGCTCAACGCACAAGACGCGAGCGCTATCACAGTTGGCAGGGTCAGAGACTTTGTCATCCCGATGCCGTTGAGGTCTTGGTAGTTGATGATGTAGTTCTTTGTAGTTGTACTAAGCTGCCCGCTTATCTGATTGCCGCTACCTTTCAGATAGTTAAAAGCGGTATTTGTGGCTTCCTTTGCATCACGGTCAGACCCAAGCCCTGTACGCTCGAATTTCCCGTTTCCGGGTAACATTTGAGTTTCAAGGCGGTACACGCCTATCATTCCGCTTTTGCTCTGAGATACAGTGTAGACATTGCCGGGGTTAGTCAAGCCTTCGGGGATTATCTTGCCACCGCCCAGTTCCGGCACGGAAACGTAGCGTTCTTCAAAGGTCTCATTGTCGATATAAGAGAAGTTCACATCGTAGAATTCTATACCACCGATTTTCTTTAGCTGTTCCTTTACCCGGCGACGCGTTTCGAAAGCAAAGGTCAGGATTTCCTCAATCTCATCCTTCGTAAACTCACCGTTCGGATATAGCAATTTCGTAAAGCCCGACACGATTTTGCGGACGGCAATAACATCACGCTGGTTTAGGTTGTTGCCAAAACGGAAGTACTTGTCGCATACATCGCCGAAAGACTCTTTCCGCATTTCTCGCATAAACTCGGCAAGATAGTCTGTAATAAATCCGTAGTCGTTTGTAAACGATTCAGGACGGTATTTTGGTATCTCCCAACCGGGAATATAGCAGTGCATACGGTCAAGAAACGCTGTATCATACGCCATCGCTTCAGGGAATGGATCAAAGAGGTGCGAAGTTTTCAGCAGTACATCCAAACTCTGGTTGATGTTACCTATGAAAACCATTGAAGCGGAAGCCGCCTTTTCCTCCTTTCCTCTGGCAAATGAGCCGGAAGCCATGTAGTCTTTCATTATCTGAACGCCATCTTTGTCCTTGAAGGTAATTCCAGCCACTTCGTCGAAAGCTACGCAGTCCCATAGACCCACAAGACCGACTTGCTTGCTCGACATATTGTAGAAGAGGTTAGCGACCGTGGTCTGTCCTCCTGAAACAAGAATAGAGTTAGGCGAAATCTCCTTGTAGAGGTGCGATTTGCCCGTGCTGCGGGGTCCCAGTTCGCAGAGGTTTACGTTGTTTTCTATTAGGGGAAGCAAACGGGCAAGTTGTAGCCACTTCTCGCGGTTGGTAAAACGGTTGGCTTCCATACCCGTGGAGCGGAGCAGAATAGTGATCCACTCGTCCTTTGTGAAGGCACGGCGACCGTTCTTGATCTCGCCCATGTCAATGTGAGGCATCTGAATCGGTGTCAGTTTCACAATGCGGATGGGTGTAGATTTCTTGTCTTCCTCAATGTATTCATATTCAAGCCCGACAATGCACCAGATACCACCGCAGAGTAGCCGGTCATACTTCGATACATAGCCCGAAGATATGGGAATAAAACGGATACTGAGGTTTGAAAAGTCTGCTTCGTAGCGGTCTTGTTTAATGTTCAAGTTCACCGTGATGCGATCGATGATTGTATAGCTACCACGTTCACGTAAGGCAGACAGCACTTTCTGTGCTTCGTCAGGCCGAACGAAGTTCTCCGCAAGAATTTGCTTTACGTTTCTCACCCCGTCCTCGATTATTTTGGGGTCGTCGGATGAGCAATACTGCCCAAGCAAAAACTCTAAGACATATACAGGTACATTTGCGCCCTCCTTAATGGCCTTAGTTAAGTCTTTGCGTACAATCTTTCCGTCAAAATGCTCACGCAGTTTCCGATAAATGACCTCATTCGTGTCATTCGTTTCTGGTGAGTGTTGGGTTGATTCTAAGTCCATCCCGGAATCCTCCTTGTCTGTCACAGGTTAAAACCGAAATCATCGGCAAACGCTATATCAATGCGGAACTCGATTTCTTCAGGCGCATCTGTATCGTTGGCAATGACTAGGTGGTAGATTATATTCCGGTTGTACTGCATCTGCTTCAGCGTGAATCTCACACGGAACACACGTTCTGAAGCGTTGTTGCTAGTTCTATCGGCAATTACCGTCTGAAAGTCGCTGACTGGAACGCCTTCGTCATCGGTGAAGTGAAGACTGTAATTACAAGGCTGCACCTTTTGACCCACGGGCTGCTTCTGTAGAAAGTCGAGTGAGAACATCAAATTCGATACCTTACGACTTTCGGATATGAGTAAAAGCCCCGGATTCTGTACCTCAACATACTTTTTATAGCCTGTGCGCATGCCCTTATAGACGATGACAGGTACGACCATCTCTTGCAGACTAATACCGCCATGGACATAGTTCTCACCGCCGCCTTGTACCTTGATCCTTACGGTATCCTGAGGTGCATAGCCTTTCATAGGAGTGCCGCCAATCGCCCGCTCCGTTTTGACTGGCAGTAGGTATTTGGCGGTGGTAGTTGTAGCAGTAAGCGCATAGCGTCTGCCCAGTTCGAACACTTCACCATCAAAGTTCTGACGACTGATTTTCTGGCTCTCTTCAAGAGGTTTGTAGGTGTACAAAAAGCCATGGTCGGCTGTTATGAAGATGTTTGCACCACTCAAATCACCTGTGATTATCTTGACGATAGCGGTCACTTCGTCGATTGCTGTGTCACATGCTTCGAAAACCTTTCCTTCAGTAGGCGCCTTATCTCCGGTAGCATCAATCGCATTGTGATAGATATAAATGATTTCCTTGCCAGCAACTAAATCACGCCTTTCCTGTTTTTTCATCTGGAGCAGTTCTTTATAGGTTACGGCTACGCTGTCAGGGTTGGTGGCGTTCAGTATTACGCCGCGTTGTGCCGTGCTGGCGGTAGGCTTTCCGTCTACAAACACATCTATTTTGTCGTTCACCGACACTTCATTGCCGGGTAGTAGTGCCGCCATACCAAACTTCGTTATACTTGGGAAGACCGTTTGCACGGATTCCAGTGTCGCCTTGCCCTTAGTTTTATGGCTGAGGTATTCGGAAAGTTCAGCGGCTACCTCATAGCGCAATGCATCGGAAATTATCACATACACTCGGTTGCCCTTACTCACATTCGGTGAAACATAACGGCTGTAGAATTGGCGCTGTTCATTTATCTCTGAAACATAACCGAGCGAATCCAAATCGCCCGCTATGGCTTTTGTCCAAGCCAAGGTGAGCTGTTTCAAGAACCACTCACTGTACAAACCCTCAACCACATCGGAACATTTCTTTAAAGCATCCTCCAAGAGGGTGTTCGGGTACTTTAATGTATTGCCGAAGCGGTCATGAAAGTGCCTGTAATGAATGTCCATTTCATAAGCATCGGTTGTGTAAAGTTTCCAGATCTTCGAAGACTCGACGATGTGGAAGCCTTCAATGTGCGCCAGATAAAACTCTTGCATCTTGGCGATATAGTAAAGGCTTTCGAGGTAATCCTCGGTCAGCGCATACCAGGCGGCGGTGCGGCGGTTCTCGACCGCAATGATGATGTCCTCGACCTTTATAATATTATCCCCAACCTTCGCAAAGAAGCGCTTCAGTATGCTTTCATTGATTGCGGGAAAAGTATCGCTCTTTGAAAGGACATCTATTTCCGTTTTGTCAAAACGGTTAGCAAGGCGTAGTTCGTTTTCTACATAGCGACAAATCTCAATCAAGCCTTCGCTTCCTTCGCCACGCTGCCATTCATGCACAAGCTGATAGCAGTATGCTTTGCATGAATCGGAAATGAATCGTTCCAAGCCACGCAGAGCAGAAATAGGCATCGTCTGCGACAAGGCGGTGATAAGGATATGTGCAGCAAGGTCGGAAAGTGGGCGCCCCTTCGAGTTTACATAACCTGTGTATTTCTGTACAAGCTGCCAAAATGCTTCGATATTACCGAACTTCTCTATGTTAATCAGCGCATCGTTGCTTTCTCTCTCTAAGCCCGCAGACAAAACAGCAATTATAACGTCCTGGGCTGAACCCCCGTTCAAGCCGCTCAACACCGCCATTATATCAATGTGCAGTTGGAGCGGCGTCTGGTATGTACGTCCGATACGGCGTAGCTTCGCCTTGCGGTCTTTGTTGTCTAGAAATTTGGCGTACAGTTTCATCGCCTTTCTCATCGCGGAGGAGGGCTCAACGAATAGTTCCTCCATTTGGAGCGACACAAGGTCTGCACGGAACTCTTCGCTGTATAACTTTATATCAAGTAACCAGTCATCATGCTGGTCTCTTTCGTAAGATAGCGGATCGTAGATGAGATAATTGTCTGTAAGATCGTCCGAAGAGAGCAGCTTCTTAACCGCAAAATTGTTCGTACCGGTGAGTTTGACAATGTTTACACCGGACAGATTGAGTTCGTCTATCGCATCCGTAAACTCGCCGTCCTCATCGTGCCAGAAGACGATTCGGCGTTTATAAAATTCCGGCAACGGCGCGGCGAACCGTTCCGCGAGCCTTAGCTTTATCGTTTCTGACAGCATAGTGTCCTCCTATATCTTCGCCAGGACGTCTGTGAAAATTTCGTAGTTCTTCTTCACACCATCGTCGAGGTCTATTTCGATGTTTTGATCGGCAAGGTGGTGAACCTTCTCTTCAAAAATAGTGATTTCTTTCAGTTGCTCTGTCAGCTTATTCTGTTTTTTTAGGAGCCGCGCACGCTCTGCACCCATTGCGGTGTTAAGGGCAGCTGTGATATGCGAAAGCTGGGTGCGGTAACGCTCCTGCTGTTCGTGGACGTAATCGGTCCGCAGTTTTGAGAGCAGGTCACGCGAATAGCGGTGCATATAGATGAGCGCCTTGAAGCCGTTCTTTTTACCGCTGTCGAACATCCAGTAAATCGGGCGTTTCTGGTAGGTTTTGGAGTGGTCTTTGTAGAAGTCATTGAGAAAGTAGTCACGAATGATTTCACGCGACGTGCCCCTGCCACCAATTGCATTAGCAATGAATTTCAAATTCTCCTCCAAGGTTTCAGTGCCGTAGACCACACGCACAAAATCCACAAACCGCCCCACGATGTCGTCGTCGAAATACTCATCGTCGCAGATGGGGAGTATATTGTCCTTGTCGGGAATGAACGTCTTATATTTACCTGCGTTCCACTGACCACCGGCATAGGCAAGACCCTCTTTATCAAGCGAGTACCGTCCGAACAAACAGCCCACGGCATAGCTGATGAATGATTTGATGACATCCTGTTTCGTAAGCGCATAACGGCTGATTGACATGGATTCGGGGATGTCTTCTTTGCTATCGTAAATGCGATATACGGTGACGTCCTTATCCTCGACTTCCGGAGTAAGTTCGTCCTGCAAGCCGTAAATATCTATGAAGATGCGATTGAGTTCTTTCTCGTTGGCGCTAAGCGTATCAAACCGCACTGTCGCCTCGCGCTTCCACTTAGCAAACGCCGCTGCGATTGTACGCTCGCCGCAAATCAGCGGGTGACGTTTGAAATCCCATGAGGTTTCAAAGGAATCCCAATCTGCATGCGAAAGGGAGATGTTTGATGACACGATTTTCTCAACCGAATTTTTTTTGTCGAGCTTTATGTCAAACGGAATGCTTGCTACCGTTCCCGGAGGATAGTTTAGGGTAGGATTCATTATATCTAAGCAGTTTTGAACAATTTGTGTATTCAAATATCCAAGGATGTATAACAAATCATTGTTCGCATATAGAGTCAAACCTGCCATATTAGGAATACTTCCGCTTGGTGTGTACCTAAAACTTGACCTACCAGATGTAATCCGTGACCAAGTGATATTCTCTTTGTAATAGTTTTGTATCCCAGTCATCGAGGCTGCTTTAAATGCCTGCAATTCAGCACCATCATCTTCGTAGTTTAATACGTCTTCGTTGTTACCGTACCAACGCCTAAACATTCCGCCTTTTGTGTGCTTAACCCATTTGGGATTTACAATAGTTGATATGTTTGTTTTTGTATAGTCAATTTCATACCATTTCCTAATAAAACGATCGTTATCAGCTGTTTTCAGCCCTTCCTGTACACTGGCTGATATTCTCATTACTGATTGAGAAAATACATTAAGCATCTTTTCACCCACCCAATAAGCTACAGGGTAACTGGGGATCTTTTCAAAGTTCTCGAGAGAAGAAGTTTTATAGCGTTCATTAATTGTCGGGAACGCAAAAGGTATGCCCTCGGCATCTGTTTCGAAGTAGCAAATGTAGTCATATTGTGCCGCATAATCTTTTATACGCGATTTGCTCATAATGAATGCGGCTGTTCCAAAATTAATGCCTAAACTTGTGCCACCTTTGCCAAGGTAGGGCATATGAACCATGTTTATAATAGTTTGTGTTGTGAACAACTTCTTGCGCAACTTTTCAAAGCTCGACAAGAACATCCAGCTTTCCATTGTTATCATTGACTGTAAGCCCTGCTGAGCGAGAAATTCACTACACCTCTCAATAAATGCCGAAAAAGTATCACTCTTGCTATCTGGATAATTGGTTTTGATAAACTCAGATAGCTTTGAACCCATACCCGTACCGCCCATGTACGGCGGATTGGTGACTACCACGTCATACTTCTGCGCCAAAAGTCGTTCGAAATTCCATACACGTAAGTCTCGCTCATAATCATCATAAATTGTAAGTTGGTCTTTTGACAGTTCTGGCTTCGGAGGCAGCGTGTCCACTTTAATTAGCGAGCCATATTCCTCACCGTCGCTCCAGCCTGCAGGATAATACACCTGCGGCTTGATGTCCTCGGTGAATATGCGGCGGTTGTATTGCCGTGCTTTCATCATCAGTGAAAAATAGGCAAGCTGATAAGCCCTGCGGTCGATGTCTAGACCGTAGATATTCTTCTCAAGTATTAGTTTTGTGGCATCTCGGGGATTGTAACCCTCGCTCTCGTATATCTGCATAAGCACGTCAAAGGCGTAAACCAATATATGCCCGCTACCCATACAGGGATCAATCAGACGGATATCCTCCGGTGACTTAACAGTCGACTGCGAACGCAGTACGCGCAGTTTTTCGGTAACCTCCGGCGTTTGCTCCGCTTCGTCGAGGTAATATTTCCAGTTGGCTTTCATTGCTTTGTTTTGATGGCTTTCCAGCCACAGACGACCGAGCGAGTTCTCCACCATATACCGCACTATCCAGTCCGGTGTGAAAAGCTGTGTCGCAGCGGGGATTTTCTCCTTGGTAATTTTTATGTTTTTCTTCAGACCGTCAAACACTGCCTGTTTCGGCTCGGTGTTGTAATACTGATACATCCACCCAATAATCTGCACAGCGTCCCGGAAATCTTCTTCGGGTATATCCGTCACAAGCCGCCCAAGAACACTGTCCGGCTTCAGAATGTTATTTGGCAGGAGCATCTCAGTGTAACTACCGAGCCGTTCGAACATCTCCGGCAATGCCTCGTTTAAAGCGTTACACTGCGTAAGAAGGAGGTAACGATAGAGTTCCTCCGTCCTATTGGCGTTTAAGAGATCGGATACTTTTGCTTTATCCAGTCCGGGCAAATCAAGATGAAGAACGTCTTTCAATATTTCTGGATTAAACCCGCCATTCGCGTCCGAGAACACACGTACATGGGTTGGCAGATAATCGTTGACCTCCATAAAACGCAGGGCGACAAAGCGGTTGAACCAAGTGTACGCCACCTCCTCAACTGCCTGCGCAAAGCCGTGTCTCTTTATTTCGCTGACAAAAGCTGCGCGTTGCCGCTTCTCGTCTGCGGACAGTACATGCCCGGTGATAACTGCTGCGTTCTCGTCGCCGTAGCCCTTGTCGTTGATGCCATATTGATAGGCGCGTTGCTTCACTTGTTCGATGAGTTCGTTCCGAGCCCACACTGCGTATTTTTGAATAGCGTTCTTGTTCATATGCACACCCTCGCTTAATTTATTTGAATTCCATCCTTTGCTTCCAATATGTCGTACAGCTTCTTTCGGATCAATTCAAGGTAGCGATCCACTTCATCACGAGAGGTCAGCCTCTTGACAGGAAATACTTCGTGGCGGCGCACCTGCAAGATTATCTGAGGCTCACGCTTTTCACCGCCCCCTTTTTGTGGCGCGGGATCTTCATGAAGCATGGACTCCACCTGCTTGCAAACTTGGTCTTTATAGTTGTGCAGTTGCGTTATCATTGCGTCAAGCACGGTCAGGCTCGTCGCGTCGGCAACTTTCTGTTTGTACTCGCCGAAACGATTATCTGACTTCTCTACTTCATCGTTCGCTTTGCTTTCGTCACCCGCAAGTTTACGAATATCATCCATACACGTAGTAATAATGTCGCACACTTGCTCTTTCTTTTGCTGCAAAAGCCTCCCATAGGCAGTCTTAATTGACTGCATCAGGTCGGATAGATCCTTAATTCTTCCGTAAGGCTTCTGCATACTGAGGATAGCGTCAATCTCGTTGATTTTACTGGTTGCTTCGGGGTCGGTGGCGAAGTAATCACGCTCGTTTTGCAGATTGCCCTGGAGTTTTCTCGCAGCATCAAATATGCCCCTCTGAGACTTGAAGAAGGTTTCGATTTCCTCCATATCTTCATTGCAATTAAGCAGGTCGTCCTGTTTGGCGAGCAAGCGTTTCAAAAGAGCTACGTTGTCGTTCTTCTGTGAGAGAATCTCAACCATCAAGTCGCGGGCGCGGATTGCCTCTTCCTTCTGCGGATAGCGGTCGTTGTTGTATTCGGCAATCAGTGATTCGTAGCGATTCTTCTTATCGTTTAGTCTGTCTTTGATAAGCATCAGTAAACCGTCCTCGTCCTCAGCAATGCTCATCTGACCAAGCCATTTGCGTAGGAAATTGACCGCCTTGCGCATATCCTCTTCGGACGGAGCGATGCGGCGGCTTACGCTTGCCTTGTCAACCTCGGATTTAATGCGCAGATAGCGCACCAGATTATTATCGTCCTTACTCACGACCGCGCCGCCATAACGGATTTCAATCTTCTGGGACACGATAAGTCGTGCCACAAGCGCGGCAACATCGATCTCTCGCCAGCCATAAGGGATCGACTGATAACGATGCTGCACATCACCCATTGATACGGGGACATGGCTCATGTGGCGCTCTTCAAGCCATTGGCTAATCTCGTTCAGAGCATACTCGTTATTTGACCCGCTTCCGGCAATGCCGCTCTGTTGCGGTTCGCCGTTGAGAATGGTCAGAATGTCCGCGTCGCTCTCACTGAAAGTATTGACGAGGTTCAGTTTGGAGTAAACGCTCTCTATTAGTTGCTTCAAGGCTTCGTCAAGTTTGGTCTTGGCATCTCCATGTGTGATTTCGACTTTCTCACCAGCAATGAAGAATGTACTACCGACAATAGCCTTTTCTATCTGGTTTTTTGCACTCATTTCCAGGGCCCTGGCTTGGGATTGCCTTTTGCGGATAATAGCCTGAATGGTTTCTGGCAACTGGGAAACATTCTTCTGTTTGATGTACTTACGGATCTTTGCGGCAGTTTCAAGTTCCTCAAAGTATTGGACTTCATCCGACAGTAGGATAATGATCTCGTTGTTGACCAGTGAGTCCACAACCAGTTTTTCTTCTGGGGCTCTGTAGTAGTCGCTTGCAACTGTGACAAAACGCAAACGCACGCCGCCCGTTGCATTCCCAACGATGGTCTCGTCAATGTACTGGTCATAGGCGAAGTCGCATTTGTTGTATTTGTATTTTCTTGACGGGTAGATTTCGCTGAAAATCGTTTGCGCGATGCTCTGAACGATAGTTGCACTATCGACGGAAGTATTGCGAATCTCGATGGCAATGTCCTGTTCTTCATCGGTCAGGAACGAGTAGTTATCTCCGTTTCTGGCTACATAGTTTTGTGCTTCCAAGCGCTCCAAGGATTCGGCAATTTCACGACGAAGGGTAATTTTATCCGCGCGTACATCGTCAATCATCAGGATTGCGATGTTATCAATATTGGCAGTAATATCGTCGATATAGCGCACGAGATATAGCAGTTTCAGTACGCTCACATCTCGCTTTTCCAGGCCGTCGTGTTTGTCGGCCGCGGTCTGACAGCGCTCTACCACACGGCGTATGGGGCTTTCGAGGAAGGTATGCACCGTATCATAGAACAGCGAGAAAGGCACAAGGGCATTCTCGTCTTTATCATGAACTTTCTGTGCTGCCTCTTGGAAACCAGAAAGCATCGAACGTTCACCACCCGATAGATGTTTACCTGCATTGCCGTGCTTGCGGATTTCGGCGAGTACCTTCTGAATGATGATGAACTGGTATGGTACAAATGGATAAGTCGCGGAGAATTCCGCGCCACTGGTGTAGCCTTTTATGTCCATCACCGCGTTGTTAAATGTGAATAGGTTCTTCAATACTGCGTGTTCCTTGTCATAAACTAAACGCAGTAGCGCGTCAGCGTCCTCAGTCTTTTCAAGGATACGTTTCTTGATAACCTCGTCAACCGAAGCGGAGGACAAGGACAGGCGAGTATTGAAACGACCTTGAATCTTGGAAAAGTCGTCGCCGCTGATTCTCACGACAGAATCGATAGCTTCTTGACTTGTGATCATCACCCAGACTTTGCCACAACACTTACTGCCAATTTCCTCAACGATAGACTGGAGGTTCAACATCAGGTCACTGTCATCTCCGATGTACTGGCCTATCTCATCTACGCAGAATAGAAGCCGGAAATCCCCGCCTTTAGAACTGACGTATTCTTTGATTTCCTCCACAAGTTGCTTGATGCTCATATCAGCATTCTCTTCGCCGTTGAACCAGTTGCGGGCGGCTGTTTCGCTCATACTGAGAACGCTTTGCAGAACGGACACAATGTCGTCTTCGAAGAAAGCATAGGAAGCTCTAGCTTCCACCCATGGTGAGCCATTGACTTCCTCAAACGCTCTGCGGAAAGAAGCGGTTTTGCCACACGCATCTACGAAACATTCCAATTTCGCTATTTTTAAGTCATCACCATAGAAGCCTAGATGATTATAAAACACCTTAGCGAACACACGTAAGACTGCCGTTTTGTCCTTTTTAATTGGTCCCTCGATATCGATATTGAACAGTATCGATTCCGTGGGGATTTTGGTGCAACGGTCGACAGTTGCGTACATCATTGGATCTTCAAACTTGTCTTTGAAGAAGTCCACCGCGGATCTACCCGCAACCTTTCGATTGGACAGTAGATAAGACAGCATTTTAAGGAAGTGGGATTTACCACTTCCAAAGAAGCCAGAAATCCACACACCAATTTTATCGGTTGGTTGGTCAATGGCTTTCGAGTAATTATCAAAAAAAGTATTGAAGTGGCGGCGGAGTTCCTTTGTGATGATGTATTCGCCAAGTTCCTGTAATAGACTCTGCTCGTCATCCTGTGCCACTTTGATGACTCCGTTGATTTCTCGGTTAATATCCTTTTGGAACATGCTTTGAATCTTCATAGTGATTTCCTCCAGTTAGAGCAGATTGAACGCCCTGTAATAGTTCCCGTCGTGGAACTTATTGAATAGACTTAGGCTTTGCCCGTTGAACTCTCCTGGATAGAACAGTACAATCGGCACATCTGAGAAGACCTGCTGCATACTGCCTAGCATTTTGTGAGACCGCATGAAGGGGTATACTTTGCCTACACCAGTCAGGAAAAGCACATCGCCGTGCAGGTGCGGCTCATATTTCATCTTGGCGAGGAACGCCTCCGGCGTGGCTATCTTTTGAAGCTGAGCAAGGAGGTAGTCTTTGCCTTTCTTTTGCTCGAGAGCCGGGACAGTGCCAAGCACGCGTTTTTCAGCCAAAATCTCAAGCAAGATTTTATACATATCCCGCTCGATGACCCTGTAGTTATCAGATGATGTATTAGCTAGCCTCTCAATGTAGTCGCGGACAATGAGTTCGTATTGCGGTGCGTATTTGAAAACGTGAATCCCCACTTCGTTGGAAAGCCCTTTGTTTGCGAGGAAGTTCACGTCGGAGATGCGTTCCTTGATCTTATCAAGTTCTTGTTTGATGTCTGCCATATTATCGCTCCTACCTGAAGCAGTTGAACGCGGCAAGCGCGGTCAAGTCATTGTTTTCGCGGATGCCTGTTTCTAGTTCTTCACAAATGAATATAGGGTTTAACGTAGTATCCCTGACACCATCAAGCATCCCCGTTTCAATTAGGCACCTAGTCAATACTTGTTTTAATTTCATTATCGTCTTCTCACTCCAAGCCGCTACGTTGTCGTTCTGTTCCTGTAAGCGGGAGAAGAACACGTTAATGTCCTTTTTAGTGTAGGAGAAGTCCTGCTGGCGGTACTTTTCGCCGACCAGTCCCTCCAAAAACTCGCGGGCAAGACGGTTATAGCGCATTATCGCGTAGAAGTTAATCTGCTTCGCCACCTCAACGGGCGCGGTAGCCACCTCGTAGACCAGTTTCTCGTTGTCAAGCGCAACCAGCCTCTTGTGACAAGCGCGAGCGATCCTTTTGACCATGCGTTCCGTCGGATACTGGAACAAATTGCCCCGTTTGACATACTCAATGATCTCTTCAATTGGCTTTTGTTCAAGATACTGCTTCGACACAATTCTTATCTCATAAAACAGGAATTGCTCAGCAGTCAGGGTGCCGTTATATGGCATAGAAATATTCTTGTGTTTTTTCACCTTTTCACGCCCCTCTTACCTCAGCTTCCATAAGCAGCTCATCACAGCTCTGCCAAAGCGATTGATACAGTTGGGATTTCTTCAATGGCATTGTCTGATCACTCCCAAATTGATATTTTAGAGTTTGTCTGTGCTAAAACTGCAAAATTTTGAACATAGCGTTCCCGCAATTCCTGAAGCAATTCCCCTGTGAAAAGGATTCCATAGCAAATAGAAGCTGACATAAGAATGATAACAGATTCGGTTTCAGGATCATACAAAGGGCTCAATCGAATCATTTCTCAAATGAGCTTGATGTCATCTATACGCGTCACCGCGTTTAACTATCTGGACCACAAGAATCAAAAACTCTTCTCCCCGGACCTGGAAAATGATCCTGTAATCACCAACCCTCAACCGAAGTAGTCCGTAGTATTTGCCCGAAAGACCTTTGACGTCCGGTTTCTTGCTCGCCTTTCCGCCGTAGTAATCGACTAGCTGCCGGAAGCTTTTGTCTATTCTATCCTTAACGGTTTTATCGAGCTTTTCGTGTTGCCGTTTGCTCGATCTCGTGAAGCTAATCCGGTAACTCATAGCTATCAACGATTTCCAGATCCTCTTCCGTCATCTGATCCAGTATCCTTGTGAGTTCTTCATTCTCTTCGGGGTCGCATGGTTCGCTAGTAGCCATTATCTTGAAATACATCGAATTGTAGCCTTCGGTCTTTA
>Ga0209203_1001067_pt1 | contig 20817 bp, 18 predicted proteins | sample AD_UKC109_MetaG_FD_184423 | JGI IMG/M metagenome (GOLD analysis project Ga0209203, IMG submission 184423) | Active sludge microbial communities of municipal wastewater-treating anaerobic digesters from Hong Kong - AD_UKC109_MetaG (SPAdes)... | ecosystem: Engineered > Bioreactor > Anaerobic >... | reverse complement strand
GAACGAGGCGATAAAAAAAGACATAGTTTCCATTTTACTTGGAGGCTAGTGGTCATGAGAAATTACGCCGATCAGGCTAATCTTCACGCCCGTATATATGCCATGAAAGGGCGGCTCCTCTCTCTGCGGGACTATGCCGTCATGGCCAGGGAACAACGGACGTTTGCACCAAAGTCATCAAGCGTTCAGGATCTGATTGATGCAAAAGAGAATCTTTTCAGGGAACAGATAGCACCTGTTATCGGACTGGTTGAAGCATACGACAAATACACTCCAGTATTTCTTGCTTATCTCCGTCAATTCGAGACACACAACGCCAAGGTTCTTCTGGCAAAGGCGGCAGGAAAGGACATCCTGGAACAATGGTATGATATCAGTCCTTTCGCTTCCCTGGATAAAAGCCTGTTGAACAAGAATCTGTCAACGGATGATGTCACATCACTTTTTACAAATAGCTATCTGGGAAACGATTTCAAGCCCGCTTCCAGTTACCGGCGAATGCAGATAAATTTAGATATCAGTTCCGCGAGAAATATCTATAACGCTTCATCTTTAATTTCCGACAAGGCCAGAAAAGAATTTCAGGAAATGATCCTGAAAAGAATTGCGGTACAAATGGTGATCCGGTCATACAGGCTTCGCGTTTACTATCAGTGGAGCGAGAAGGATACCCGGCTTTATTTTGAAAAAATAAACGACCGCTTAAACTTCCGTGCGGAATCGCAAATCCATTCAATCGAAGAGGATTTAAATCAGCATATTGAAACGTTGCGCAAAAGCAGCGGGCAGGAGCCGTCCGTTGTTGATATCGAACAGCATCTTGAGCAGATTTATTACCTGTGGCTTTCATCAATTTTTTATCGAGACTTTCACTCGATTTACTGTGTCATTGCTTATTTATGGCTACTCCTTATTCAGATAAAAAATCTGTTTCGTATTATTGACGGCCGGCGTCTCGGTTTCTCAGCCGATGCGATACTCAGTAAAATAATCTGTAAAGAATAATGAAAAGAAATGTTTCTAAAATCTGACATACGTCACATTACAATCGCTTTGGAAAAAGCCTATTATCCGGACGTATACCTTGCACTGGGTCAGGCAGGCATCATTCATCTGGCGCGTTTTTCAGAGAAGGATTCCGGGGCGGACACCGGAGTTCAGAAAGAAGAAGCATTCACCAGAGAAATTATTTCGAACACAGAATACGCGTTGAATACACTTATGATTGTCCCGGAGGAATCCGGGATATTTATGCGGGCTGTTAATAAGAACGGGGATTTGATTTTTGTTTCCCGGATAAAAAAAACCATTGAACGGACCGTGCGACTCAGGGCGAAAATCAGGGAAAAGGAAAACGTTATCATTCGACAGATGGAGTACGCTGAAGCATTCAGTAAGATGGCCATCGATCCTGTCGCGATAAAAAAGGCCAGACTCGTTAAAATTCTTTTCGGCACGGTGGAAAATATGATGGATGATGTTCCGCCGACCAGTCGTTTCATATTAAGCAAGATGAACAATTATATTTTCGGTATTTGCTTGCCTGATGATTATACTGCCCTGCTCCGTTTTTTAAAAAACTATGGATTTACAGATTTATCAGATGATGTAACTCCTGTTTCTTTGGAAAGCTTAAAAAAGCGGAGGGAAAGTCTGAGACGGCGCCGCGACATGATGGATGCATATCTTGATCGACTGAAAAAAGAACAAGGCTGCCGGCTTCAAGATCTGAATAAATCCTACCATCACTACGAAGCAATACTCCAAGCGATGCGAATGTCGCTATTTTCAGCGAAAGCATTGTTTATTACGGGTTGGATAGACATCCGAAACAAGCAGCGGCTTTTGAAAATTCTGGAAAGAATTTGCGGCAATAGATTTATTTTCTCTGAGCGTAAAGATCCGGATGCACCTGTTCATCTGCGGAACATGAAACTTTTCAAGCCGTTCGAACTGATAGTGAAAACGATGGGTATCCCGTCTAATAAAGAAATTGACCCGACACCGCTTGCCGCAATCACTTTTGTAGTCATGTTTGGTCTAATGTTTGGTGATCTGGGCCAGGGATTGGTGCTCCTGCTTTGCGGTATAATGCTGAAAAAGTATGGTCAACGAAAAATAAATGAAAATCTGAAACAAGCCGGAGGCATTCTGGTCGCTTGTGGATTTTCTGCCGGCATTTGTGGTTTACTTTATGGCAGCGTTTTTTCCAGCGAACACCTGCTTCCAGCCCTTTGGTTTCACCCGACGGCACACATTATGACACTGTTTGTCGCAACAATTCAAATAGGCATTTTGTTTATCATGACCGGTCTTCTTGTGAACATCATCAATAATATCCTGAATGCGGATTACACGGAAGCCCTGCTGGATAAGCGGGGACTGGTGATTCTGGTAATTTATGCCGCTACCGTCCTGTTTACGTTTAATTATCAAAAGTCCGGTCAGGTTCCTGCACTATGGAAGATAAGCGTTTTTGTAATACTGCCCCTGACATTGTTTGCACTCAGAGGCGTCATTGGCCCGGCATTTTTTCAGAAAGAGAAACCGCATAGTGTTTCAGAATACATCATTGAAACGGTCATGGAGATTGTGGAGATCGCCTTGAGTCTGTTTGCCAACACGATATCATTTATCAGAGTCGGTGCTTTTGCTCTTTCACATGCGGGGTTGAGTATCGTGACCTACACGCTTGCCGGAATTGCCGACCCCGGTTTGCAATCAGCGGGTGCAATCTTAATCATCATTACCGGTAATATTTTTATCATCGGTTTTGAAGGTTTAATCTGCGGCATTCAATCCATGCGTCTTGAATATTATGAATTCTTCAGCAAATTTTTCCAGGGAGATGGAGTCGTCTTTTCTCCATTTACCTTAAAGGTACAAGCATCGGAGGTGTAAGATGATCAAGAATAAATTGTTCAAGCATTTTGTGTTTGCAGTCTTCACCGGTTTCATTTGGTTCGCATTGTTGCCCACTGTCATTAATGCAGCGGAGAATGTTCAGGTTAACTCCGGAGCAAACTGGATGGGTTTGGCTTACATCGGTGCGGGGCTGGCTGTGGGATTGGCCTGTATCGCCAGCGGCTTTGCCGTAGCACGGATAGGTTCTGCAGCCATTGGCGCAGTGAGTGAAAAGCCGGAGCTCATGGGAAGAACGCTCGTTTTTCTCGGGCTGGCGGAAGGCATTGCGATTTACGGTCTGATTATTGCGATCATGATTTTAAATAAACTGTAATGACATTTTCAAATCAAGAGGATACTGCGGCAGCAGTGAAATTGGAATTCGTTCGTTGAACGGTCCCGCCTCTGCGGGGCAAGGAAGAGACTCCGCGGGCATATTGCCAATACGTCGAGGAAGCCGACGACGACGCCAACAAAGGTAGCGCTTGATTTGGAAAGGGAATGCTATGGAAAAGATATACATCATCGGGGACATGCATACGGTTAGCGCGTTTCGCCTTGCCGGGGTGGAAGGGATGGTCTCAACTGCAGACAATGCATCGGTGAGACTCGAAGAAATTATAAAAAAAAGAGATGCCGGCATCGTCTTGATGACGAATGACCTTGCTGCAGCATTACAGGAGCGTATCAGAGAGATTAACCTCAATATGCAGAACCCTGTGGTGATAGAAATTCCGGGCATGGATGATATCGAGGGGCTGCATATGTCGGCTATAAATTATATTTCCGAGGCTTTGGGTATTCGTTTGTAAGGATAAAGCATGGACAATGCAACACTGGAAAATTCTATCCGTGAAGAAGCCTCTCGCGCAATAACCGCCATCCGGGAAAAAGAGGCTCTTGAGATGAAGCAGATGGATGAGGTGTTTTCTAGGGAGATGGAAGACTTCCGGAGGCAGGTTGAAGCGGAAACAGAAATTCACATCCGGCAGGAAATCTCTAAACTGGAAAATAAGGCGCTTCTAGAGCGAAAAAAGATCAAACTTCAGAGTGCAGAGCGGTTTATCAATCGCATTGTCGATGAGGTCATGAAAAACATTCGTTACGATCCACAGTACGTAAAATTTCTTCTGAAGGCAATATGTGACGGCGTAAGAACAGCCGCTGCTGATGTAGACATAAAACTCAACAACGAGGATATTGCCCTGAAAAAAGATATCTTCGCGGCTATCGCGGCTATGGACGGAAGAAAGAATGTTTTCATCACAGAAGATCCAAAAGTCCAATGGGGCGGATGTCTCATCCGGGATAAGGAAACTGGACGTATTTTTAATCATACACTGGAAAGAATCTATTTCAGAAAATCTCTGTTGATCAGGCAGCACGTCATGAGTTTACTGTTACGGAAAACGGAATGAGATAAATGATGCAGTTAACTTTTAAGGAGCGTATGTGGACGAAATATTAAAAGGAAATGTAATTTCGGTGAATGGGCCTATTGTCAAGGTTATCGGGCTGACCGGAATAAAAATGTTCGACATTGCCGAAGTGGGACGGGAACGGCTGATCGGAGAAGTCATCAGGCTTGCCGGAGAAGTCACGATCGTCCAGGTGTATGAGGATAACACAGGTTTGAAGCCGGGTGACGACGTAATTTCATATGGCCGTCCTCTTTCTGTGCTCCTGGGGCCGGGACTGATCGCCAATATTTACGATGGTATTCAACGGCCTCTCGTCGGTATTTCCGAGGTATGCGGAAGCTATATCAAAAAAGGCATTAAACTTCCGCCCCTCGATGTCAATAAAAAATGGGACTTCCAGCCACGGGTCAAAGCCGGTGCGGATATAAAAGAGGGGACTATGGTTGGAGAGATCACAGAAAGCCCGCTTGTTGTGCATCGGGTGCTTGTTCCGCCGGGCATTGCAGGAAGATTGACCGCTATCGTGAATGCCGGGTCTTACACGATAGAAGACGATATCTTTGAAATCGATACCGGCTCCGGCAAGTACAGCGGAAAACTGGCCGCGTACTGGCCGGTGCGCAAGCCCCGTCCCAGTCGAAACAGAAAAAAACCTTTTATGCCGTTAATTACAGGCCAGAGAATTATCGATACGTTTTTCCCCATTGCCAAAGGAGGAACGGCAGCCATTCCCGGCGGCTTTGGTACGGGAAAAACCATGACACAGCATGCTCTGGCCAAGTGGTGTAATGCCGATATTATCGTTTATATCGGCTGTGGCGAACGCGGCAATGAGATGACAGATGTTCTCACAGACTTTCCGAAACTTATTGATGAACGCAACGGAAGGCCGCTGATTGAACGCACCGTGATGATTGCCAACACATCCAACATGCCGGTTCCCGCCCGTGAAGTCAGCATCTATACCGGAGTGACGATTGCCGAATACTACCGCGATATGGGCTACAGCGTGGCCGTCATGGCCGACTCCACATCACGCTGGGCGGAAGCGCTGCGGGAACTTTCCAGCAGGCTGGGCGATATGCCGGCCGAAGAAGGATTCCCGCCCTATCTGGGTACACGGTTGGCCGAATTCTACGAAAGGGCCGGTCTTGTGGAAACGCTTTGCGGCGGAAACGGCGACATTACCATCATCGGAGCGGTTTCTCCTCCGGGCGGAGATTTTTCGGAACCGGTCACGCAACACACATCACGGTTTGTGAGATGCTTCTGGGCGCTTGATAAAATTTTAGCCGACGCCAGACATTACCCGTCAATTAGCTGGATAGACAGTTATACGGAGTACCTTATCGATATCGAGGATTGGTGGAAGAATCTTGACAGTGAATGGCTGACAGCCAGAAATGAGATCATGAATATTCTTTTGGAAGACCATCGCTTGGAGCAGGTGGTGAAACTTGTCGGCAGTGACGCATTGCCGCCTGCTGAACAGTATATCCTTTTCTGCGCCGAAATGATCAAGAATGCCTTTCTGCAACAGAACTCTTTTGATCCTCAGGATAAGTTCTGCAGTCCGGAAAAACAGCTCAAACTTATGAAATGTCTCTTGATCCTTTACAAAAAAGGAATGCAGCTGATTCAGGAAGGTGTGCCCGTCAAAGATATCGGTAAATTGGAGGTTGTTTCAGAAATGGTGAGGCTCAAATCAGAAGTTCCCAATAAGGAATTTGATGAGATTGATGTCTACTTGAAGAGACTGGAACAAGGACTGGCGACAATAAAATTGTCGTCGCCGGGATTCTAAAAAATGACAACAGAAATCGAATATACAAACCTTTCCGGAATTTCCGGGCCCTTGATTTTCGTTGATGGAATCAAAGGAGTCGGATACGGCGACATCGTAGAGATACGCGATGCCTCAGGAGATTTACGTATCGGTCAGACGCTGGAGGTGGATGAAGAGAGAGCCGTTGTTCAGGTTTTTGAGGGGACGAGCGGCCTTTCGGTGAAAGAAACAAGAGTCACCTTTGTGGGGAGAGCGTTGGAAATACCTGTTGATCGTGAAATGCTGGGAAGAGTTTTTGACGGTCTTGGCAGACCCGTTGATGGCGCTCCGCAGGTCATTACGGACAGGATGATGAATGTCAACGGTCTGCCAATTAATCCCTGGAGCAGAGAATATCCCAGAGACTTCATACAAACCGGGATATCGGCGATTGACGGCATGAACACGCTTATCCGCGGCCAGAAACTCCCGATTTTTTCGGGAAGCGGTATGCCGCATAACCGTATTGCCGCCCAGATAGCCAGGCAGGCAAGAATTCTGACCGCAGAAGAGGAGTTCACCGTTATCTTTGCCGCGATGGGTGTAAAATTCGACGTAGCCCGATTCTTCATCGATTCCCTCGAAGAGTCGGGCGTTCTCACGCATTCCGCAATATTCCTGAGCCTTGCCGATTCACCATCCATCGAACGGCTCGTGACGCCTCGTTCAGCGCTAACGCTTGCTGAATATTTGGCCTTCGAAGAAGGGATGCACGTGCTGGTGATTTTAACGGATATGACAAACTACTGCGAAGCTTTGAGGGAACTCTCCAGCTCGCGCGGTGAGATACCGTCACGAAAAGGTTATCCCGGTTATCTTTACAGCGATTTGGCTTCTGTCTATGAACGCGCCGGTCGACTCAAGGGCGGTAAGGGCTCCATTACCCAGATGCCGATTCTGACCATGCCCAGCGACGACATATCGCATCCCGTTCCGGATCTGACGGGGTACATCACCGAAGGTCAGATTGTGCTGGAAAGAGAGCTGTTTAATAAAGGAATCTATCCACCGATTGCCGGCCTGCCTTCCCTTTCCCGGCTGATGAAAGACGGTATCGGTGAAGGCCGAACACGCAAGGACCACGGTCAGGTTGCCGCACAGCTATTTGCCTCGTATGCTAAAGTCAAACGCATAAGAGCGTTGGCGGCCATTGTGGGAGAGGAGGAACTTTCCGATCTGGACAAAATTTATTTGAAATTCGGAACCGCTTTTGAGGAGGCTTTCTTACGCCAGGCTTATAATGAGAATCGTTCCATTGAACAGACTCTGGAAATCGGTTGGAAGATGCTCTCTCTGCTTCCCCGTGATGAATTGTATCGCATTGCAAGAGAGGATATCCAGCGATACTATATGTCTGAAACGGAGAAAACGTAATGCCGAAAATAGAATTACCCCCGACAAAATCATCGCTGCGGAAACTCAAAGAAGATCTGGCTTTCGCTTACGAAGGCTATGATCTGCTTAATCAGAAACGGGAAATTCTGGCTATTGAAATCGTCCGGAAAATTGATGTGATCCGGAAAATTGAAGCCGAATTTCAGAATATCTTAAATCACTTATATTTGGCCTATCGACAGGCTGCCGTCGATATGGGATCCGAAGCCGTTACTTTGCAGAGCTGCTCCGAAATGAGAAGCTATTATCTTCATATGAATCTAACAAAACTTATGGGACTGAAACTGTTAAATTTCAAGCTTGATCTCAAGAACAATCTTCCGGCTGTAACTTTGCCGCCAACAACATCTGCTTACGATAACGCAAAAGAACAATCTCGGAAAACTCTTCACATCATGGTGCGATATGCGACAATAATGAAATCCGTCATCATGCTTTCAAGAGAACTAAAAAAAGTGCAACGGCGGGTAAACGCCCTGGAGAAGATATTTATTCCACAACACGAAGAGGCTAAAAAATATATCATCGACCGGATTGAGGAAATGGAGCGCGAGGAAATTTTCGTGAAAAAACTTATTCGACAGCGCCAACAGCGCTGAATACATTCTCTCAATCCGACAATAAAAGGAGATGAACTATGAAATCAGATGTTTTGAAATATTTGGAGCTGGCAGAAAGACAAGCCCGGGACAAGAAAATGAAAACGAACACAAAAACCTATGCCTATAAATATTTGGAACTGGCTGAAAAACACGCGGAGAAGATTGCCGCAAGATGGGTAAAGGACGTTAGAAACAACACCCGAACGCCGACTTATAAAAAATTGAATGAAAAGCAATTAGCCGATCAGTGTACAGAGTTTTATCAGCAATTCAGTAAGATGTTCATTTATGAAAACATTCCGGATGACGTGACGAAGTATTTTCAAAAATACGCACTGGAATGTTACGCTCTGGACATTCCCGCAAAAGAGGCTATTTACGCGCTGATATTGATGAGGCGGAATATCTGGCTATACGCGGAATTTCAAATGATCTTCAATTCAGCGATTGCCAAACAGGAATCCCTGGATACCCTCAACCGGACTATCCTGTTGTTTGATTACGCGGTGTATGAGGTCACCAAGGAATATCAGGAATTGATGAAAACTACGTAGCGATCGAAGTTCATTATTAATGACGGCGAATCATGCCATCGGTTAGACGCAGGTGTATGGGGGCTGATTTTTGCCTGATGCCTTCCGTAACCGCAGAAACGATTTGTTGTCCGTGTCTCGAATCGTCATCGCCTTGCCATCAGAGAATCAAAACTAATCTTGCAACAAGATATCATGCCGTGAGAAGGAATTCTTGCCATAGTTTTATCGGACAGTAAAAATAATTGATAAAATCAAAAAAAAGGCGCGCAAGCTCAACCGAATCTTTTTGCGTCGACTGTTTTTTGCCGACAGTCAAGTCAAAAAGACTGGGCTGAACAAGGAGCCTGTCTTCGCAGCGGAGTGTGATTTGCTGTGCTAAAATTTTTCGATCGCTTCAATCAATTGATTCAGCTTTTTCGGCGAGACGGGGTAGGGCGTTTTGAGTTCTTGGGCGAACAGAGAGACCTTGTATTCTTCTATCATCCAGAAAAATTCTTCGATCATCGCTTTCTTTTCTTCCGGATAATCCAGTGAAATATCATCTTTGAAGCGACTGATTTCCTGAATGCCAATCTTTGGCGGTGTGGTATCTTTTGTTTCCGGTGTAATCATTTCTTGCAGCTGTTTGGAATAAATCAAAACTTCCCGCGATTTCTTTTGGGCGGCAGCCAGATTAAGGCTGCCCCGTTCGGCCCGCAGAGCAAGCGCCTTGCAGTAGCGCGGCAGTTCCTTCATCCGTTCAAAAGTATAAAGCTCGGGAAAATCGGCGGACACAAGACCGGAGAGCTCCGTCCGGATTTCTTTTAGAAAATTTAAAACAGGATTGTTGCCTCTATTTTTCGTTATCAGTTTGCTGATGACGGTGTAAGTATCGTCAAAGGCTTTCAAGACAGGTTCTACTGCCGTCAGCACCTGTTGGCCGTAAGGCAGAATTTGAGCATTCAGATAATTGATGTGCGCGATAAATTCTTCCCGTCTTCGCCACGGCTTAAAAAACAAATCTTTCTTCACCCGCTTGATGACGGATTGTTCCAGTTGTTTGGGAGGGCCGATGCCGGCAGCGATGGTCTTCATCGCGCCGGTCAGAGCGACATTCTTTTTGAGTTGTTTTATTTTATCGGCAAAGTGAATTTCATAAAGTGCTGCAACGCCCCGCAGATGATGAAAGGCGCTTTGTTTTTCATCGGCAAAAAGCCGGAGATTGACCGAGTCATCTTCAACAGTCAGCGCCGGATAAGCGTAACCGGTAAGGCCGTGAGTTCCCTTCAGAGGAATCTGCGCAGGCAAGTCTCCGAAATTCCATTCCGCAATTCCTTCCTTTTCCCAGTCGCCTTTGATTTTATCCAGAGCCGACGTGTTCACCGTTTTGGCCAGTTCTTTTTGTAGAAGACTGATATCCCGGCTGTCCCCGATCTCCTTTCCTTTTTCATCAATCACACTGTAGCGGATATTCAGGTAATCCGGCAGCTTTTCCACAGCCCAGGCATCGCGGGGGACCGTTATCTTGTATTGATCCCGCAGCAGTTCACTCAAAGCCTGCGGTAGCGGTTTGTTTAAATAGGATTTGTCTTCCATCAACAACTGCGCGGCCTGGGCAGGCGACGGAATTCTCTGACGGATTGATTTGGGAAGCGCCTTTAATAAGTGAACGGCCTTTTCTTTCAGTAATGAAGGCAAATGGCGATCGATATTTTCCCTGGCGGCGCTGGAGACCAGTCCCAGCGGAACCTTGACCGTTACGCCATCATCACGTTTGCCCAGCTCAAAATTATAAGTACAGCGCAAAGACGCATCTTTCAATTTTATCTGATCGGGAAACTGCGATATTTCTTCTTCATCCGGTTCGTAGGCTATCAAGTCCTTTTCCTGGAAACGAAGGAATTCATCATTGTCTTTTTCTTTGATGAGATTCAGCAGAGACCGGATATCGGAAAGCATAGGCAGTCTTTGCTCGTAAAGTTCGGCAATGGTTTCTTCGTTGGCGACAATGCCGCGCCGGCGCAGCTTTTCTTCCATCGTCTGGACACGGTCGTGTAAAGACAGGTTATGCTCCAGAAAGGGAATCCGGCGGGCGACTTCTCCGGTAACCAACGCTTCGCGGATGAAGATCGATTTGGCTTCTTCGGGATTGATTTTGTCATAAGCGACAGAACGGCTCTCCACAATGGTCAGACCGAAAAGCGTCACCTTTTCCAGGGCAACCACCTGTCCGCGATTTTTCTCCCAGTGAGCGGCAGCATATGCGTAGCGGCAGTTGTCGCCGCCCAGCTTCTCCAGCCAATCGCTCTGGATATTGGCGACATTGCGGGCAAAGACCCGCGAAGTCAGACTGATTTCCCCCGCCACAATCCACTGACCGGCGCGATTGAACAGGCCGGAACCCGGATAAATCATCACCTCTCTGCTCTTGGCCGCGTTGTAAAAGTTTTTCTCCTTCTTCCGGGCGATGTTGGAGAGATAACCGCTCAAAACGCAGCGATGAATTCTGTCAGAAATGTCCTGATTGATTTCAATCTTCGGATGCTTCTTCGGTTTTGCCGTTTTGTTCTTCCCGTCGATAGTGTCAATGATCTGGTGGTAGATGTCACGCCATTCAATCATTCGCTTGTAGGAGAGGAAATGGTCGCGGCAGAATTTTCTTTGCTTACTTTGCGTCGGCAGATTTTCCAGCGATCCGTGATAGCGGTTCCAGATATTGAGATAGGTCAGAAAGTCCGATTCCGGATGCGCGAACTGCGCGTGGGCTTTGGATGCCTCGTCGGCTTTATCGTAGGGACGTTCACGCGGGTCCTGAATGCTCAACGCGGCGGCAATAACGGCGATTTCGTTGATGCAGTATTCCTTCTGCGCTTCAATCAGCATCCGGGAAGCACGGGGATCGAGCGGAAACGCCGCCATCTTCCAACCGGTATCGGTCAGTTTATAAAGATTTGTATCTTCGGCGCTGTCATCTTTCATCAGCGCTCCCAGATCGCGCAGGATATCAAGACCGTCGCGGATACTTTTGGGTTGGGGCTTGTCGATAAACGGAAAGGATGTGACCGCACCGAGATTAAGCTCCAGCATCCGCAAAATAACGCCGGCAAGATTGGAGCGCATGATTTCCGGCGGCGTGTAAAGAGGCTTTTGCGAAAACTCCTCCTGTGAATAGAGCCGGATGCAAATGCCGTTTTGAACGCGGCCGCAGCGTCCTTTCCGCTGCTCGGCGCTGCTGGCGGAAATCGGTTTTATCGGCAGGCCGGTGGTCTGGCTGCGCGGATTGTATTCCAAAATTCTTGCCAGCCCTGCGTCAATAACATATTTTATGCCGGGTATCGTCAGCGACGTTTCTGCAATATTGGTGGCGACAATAATTTTCTGCTGGGAGGCGGCGGCAAAGATAAGTTTTTGCTGAGAACCGGAAAGCCGCGCGTACAGGGGCAGAACCAGTGCGGAACATTTTTTAGCCAGCAGTCCGCAGGTTTCGCGGATGTCCTGCTCGGTCGGCATAAAAATCAAAACATCTTCGTAACGGCGTTCGCGCTGCAGGCTCTCCACGCAGGCAACGGCCTCATCAATATAAGTGGTTTCGCCCTTTTCTTCCTTTTCAGGATCAAGCGGCCGGTAGCGTACCTCTACCGGATACATCCGGCCGGATACTTTGATGACCGGTGCTTTATTGAAGGCTTCGGAAAACTTTTCCGTATCAATGGTCGCCGAGGTGATGATGATCTTTAAATCTTTTCTTCGGGCGAGCAGTGTGCGCAGATAGCCCAGAATAAAATCGATGTTCAGGCTGCGTTCGTGGGCTTCATCGACAATGATGGTATCGTAAGCCAGCAAGTCCCGATCTTTGACCGTCTCCGCAAGCAGAATGCCGTCGGTCATGACTTTAATGAAAGGCTCGGCGGAGCTTTTTTCTTCAAAACGGATTTTATAGGCAACGGATTGGCCGCACTCCTCGCCCAGCTCCGAGGCAATACGCTGGGCAATGCTGGTGGCCGCCAAACGCCTTGGCTGGGTGAGGCCGATCATGCCCCGCAGACCAAGGCCGGCGGCAAGACACATTTTGGGAATCTGCGTTGTTTTTCCCGATCCGGTCTCGCCGGTGATAATCGTAACCTGATGTTTTTGAATGCTTTCAATAATCTCCCTCTTTTTGGCGATAATCGGCAGGTTTTGCAGAAACCGAACCGCGGGAGCCTTTTGTTTTCTGCTGCGATAGCGGGTGCCGGAAATATCGGCGATTCTTTTCAGATGGCCTAATTTTCTGAAAACGGATTTTTCGTCCCCGGCCCTACGATCTTCGATGCTCTTGAGCTGACGGGTAATATTATAAAAATCGGCAATCATGACAGAATCAAGACCCTGCCTGATTCGCCGAATATCCTGCTTGATGCTTTGCAAATCTTTTCTCCGAAGAATTGATAGAGTGCTTTATTTCACATGGAAAGGGAGGCTGTCAATGCCGGATATGTAGAGCGGAAGGTCAAGATCTTAACTTGATTGCGCTGAAAAGTGGTTATCATAATAAAGATTATTGCAAAAAATAAGTTCTTATCAATGATTCATTTTCGAGAAGGTCAGTTTAAGGTCAGGCAATTTGTAACCTGCATCTTCAGCGAGATTTTGAATTACATTGAAAGCTGTGACTTTGTTATTTTCTGTCAGTTGTTTTGAAAAACCGATTTGCATCATCCAACCACTTCCAAACGCTAACGTCATAATAGTAAACGCAGCCTTACGACAATCGTTTCTCTCTGTTCTGGGAAACGCTCTTTTCAGTTCATCTTCTATGGTGGACTGAAATTTATTATAAATTCTTTTCATCGCACCCTGAATCACGTCATCACCTCTCACGGCTGACGCTAAAAGCCCGGCAAGTAAATTATTAAGGGGAAGGCTGTTGAATTTCTCGCTAAAAAGATAGTTCAACGCGGATTCAAGGCGGGCTTCTGACTGGAAATCTCCCATGACTTCCATGGCCGAGTCCATATGTTTTTTTTCTATTTGGTTAATGGCGGTAAGAATCATCTCTTCTCTGTTTCCCAAGTAATGCCGGATAATTCTGCGGCTTGTTCCGGCTTCTTGGGCCACCTGTTCCAGTGTTGTACTTTCCAGCCCCTTTTTTCCTATACAGCGTTCCAGCGCCGCTATGATTTCTGAGGATCTTTGATCTTTTAAATTTTTTCTGCCCATTGATAATTCCTTAAATGCCCACTCGTGGGAATTTATATTGACAGCTCATATATAACAATATATACCCATCTTTGGGAATATAAATTGTTTAAATGCACTCTCTTTCCAACAATTATTAAATAACATGCAAATATAATAAATTCAACCGGTTAAAATCAACAGGGAGGGGTAAATATCATGAAAATCCTTTTAAACACATTTAAAATTCATAAGAAAATATTCTTGCTGTCTGTTGCCGTTATCCTGTCAGTAAGTAATTTTGTTCAGGGCGCGGAGCATCATGATTTTGCCGATCGTGTAATTACCAGTGCCAAAGTCTACACAGTAAACCCTGAACAACCTTGGGCAGAGGCTATTGCCATTAAAGATGGCCGTATTATTTACGTGGGCGATAATTCAGGTTTGAAAAAATGGATCGGTCCGAAAACAGAGAAACTTGACGTTAACGGTAAATTGGTTTTGCCGGGCATCATCGACTCGCATATCCACCCTGGATTGGTTGCAGGATCAGCCGAATTAGAGGTTATGCCTTTTACCGAAGTTTACCCTCTGGCATATACCGGCAAGAAAGAGGTTCTGGAATGGCTGAAGAAGTATGCAGCCAAAAACCCGAAAAAACATGCAATAGTGGCAGCATCCTGGCGGCAGGAGGATTTCGGTGCGGAAGGGCCGAACAAAAGAGATCTGGATGTTATTGTCAGTGATCGACCGGTCATCTTGCTGGAACGCTGGGGGCATGGTTGCTGGATGAACAGCAAGGCGCTGGAAGTGGCGGGGGTAACACGCAATACACCGGACCCTGTTCCGGGGCTGGCCTATTATCAACGGGATAAAAATGGCGAACCGACCGGCTGGGCCAAAGAGGGCGCCGGCTGGGACGCACTTTTTAAGTCTGTTGATCCCACAGCAAAATCCGAAAAAATGCTTTCGATTCTTATGGACTATCTGTCCGCCCATGGGGTGACCACCTTGTTTGATGCGGGTAATATGACCATAGCAGATAAGGTTTATCCCCTCATCGCCAAGCTTGATCGTGAAGGTAAACTGAAAATACGCATTGAAGGATGTCACCATATCATTGTGCCGAATCAGATCGATGGGGCCATAGCGGAGTTGAAACGCCTACGCAGCACCTATGGCGGGAAGAACCTGAAATTTAATACCATGAAGATTCATTTTGACGGACTACATACGAACAACACGGGCGCATTGATGGAACCTTATGCTAATAATCAGGGCGTTCGTGGAAACACACTTTTCAGTGAAGACCGGATGGTGGATTTTATCATTGAGCTGAACAAGGAAAAAATTGACCTGCATGTGCATTGCTGGGGTGACCGCTCAGCTCATATCATGCTTAATGCCTATGAAAGAGCCAAACGCAAAATCGGGGACAAAATCTATACCCGTCTCACGCTGACCCACTTGCCGCTTCTGAAGGATGATGACATCCCTCGTTTTAGACAATTGGGCGTGGTCGCCAATTTTACGCCGGGTTGGTTTGGTGACGTTTCCATAGATTTTTTTGAACCTTATTATGGAGATCGGGCCAAGAAGATTTTCCGGGTCAAGCCTTTATTGAAAAACAACGTACCGGTTTCTTATAGCAGCGATATCATTTCACCGTTCTGGATAAATTGGGCCAATCCCCTTTATTCGATGCAGGTAGCGCATAACCGCCAAGCAGTTCAAGGTAGCAAGGATGCGCCGGTTTTGCAGCCTGTTTCAGAACGTTTGAGTTTGGAAGAACTGATTCGCGGGTATACCCTTACCTCGGCCTATCAGCTGCGAATGGATGACACGCTCGGCTCTATTCAGGTCGGCAAAACAGCTGACCTCGTCGTACTGAAAGGAAATCTGTTTGAGGCGGACCGCTACGATATCCATAATATCAAAGTGGATATGACAATAAGAGCAGGTGATACTGTTTACAAACGCAACTGGCTAGCTGTGATAAAAGAAAAGATGTTCGATCTGTATACGGCTTACTTTATTTGGTCCAACTCATAAAGGTGCTGGCCTGTTACAAAGGAGGAAATCACATAGCGGTAATGCAAACAATAAACACCATGGGGGAAGACCGTTGGTCCTACAGCAAAATCCGGGGACGCCTTACTCGTTTTTTATCTTCATTCGATAATAACACAGCGGAAAGCTAAAGTTCCTGCCCTTCCTCGTGTCTGATCAGGGGTTTGTTGTTGTATGCTCCAATGATTACAGATCCGAGAAAGTTTATATTTTGCGGCCTGGAAATAAATACATTTTTTATCTTTTGTATTCCTTTTGAGAAACAACTTTCATAATCAACTTTGGGATGGATCATGACTTTATTGGTTATGATCACAATGATTTTATAAGTTTCCTGTTCAAATTTTCTTTCCAATATTACTTTCCAAAGAGGAGAGTCTTTTCCTTTTCCCAGATATTTTTTCTCATATTCAGGAAGATTGTTTTTCATCATGCCTTTGAACTGTTTCCATCTTTCTTTTGATGCCATATCATCATGTTCATTCATCGTCATGGCCCCTTGTTAATGACATAACCGAGTTTTGAATCACTTATCAGCTTTCGCCGCACAGAGCGCTAAGTTCACGCCGAACCGCTTCAATCAGTGCGTCCTTGTTCTCCAGAGTATAAGCCGAGGCGTCAATCGGTTTGCCGATATGAATGTCCACCTGCTGATCCAGATAGAAATCCCACGTCTTGGCCGGCAGGACTTTTTCCGAACCCCGGATACCGACCGGTATAATCTGCGCGCCGGTTTCAATGGCCAGGATGAAACCGCCTTTCTTAAACGATCCCAGCCGGCCGGTTCGCGAGCGCGTGCCTTCCGGAGCGATCCACAATACAATTCCATCGCCCATTTTTTCACCGGCCGCCTTCAGATCCTTTTTGGCCTGCTCGATGTTATGGCGATCGATGCAAATGAATTCTCCCGCCGCCATCCCGCGTCCCCACAAAGGGATCCTGAACAGTTCCTTTTTGGTGAGCATGCGGATGCTGCCCGGCAGCGAAAGAATCGACAGGGGAATATCATAGAGACTTCGGTGGTTCGACATGATGATGTAGCGTTTGCCCGGTTCGATGCGAACGTTGAAGGGATCGAAAACCGTTTTTTTGATGCGTGCGGCATTGACCAGACCGTTGGACCACCAGGTCAAAAGTCCGTCTCCGTCTTTTCTGGGATATCCGCCCTTGATGCCTGTCCAGTACAGGACGATGACGGTAATTCTCAGCGTCACATACACACTGACGATCATGATCAAAATTTTGCGGATAAAAGAGGCTTTCATAACATTCAACTTCCCCTTTTAGGTATTACGCCTAGTCTCATAATAATATTCATGACTGAAGCAAGTTTATTCTTGATGGACTTCCCGACAAAAGTCGGGAGCTAGTTTAAATAATTCCTGGATGCCGGCCTGCGCCGGCATGACAAATGTGCATTCAATTATGAAACTATTAATACATTAAAACATCGGCTTATTAAGGTCATTTAAAAATACAATCTCCGACAAGGATTTGCGCGGCGGATTTTCTTCACTGTCTTAATAGCCGGGGTTCAGCGACTGGTCGCGTTGATTTTGATGTCCGGTCCTTATTTAAATATTATTCTTCGCCGAGATATTCAAGGTCTGCCAGATCTTTCTTTCTACCCAGTGCCCGTTTATTGGTTATATATTGTTCTCTGCCCAGGAAGAGCACAGGAATATCTCCGTATAAACCTTCCACTTTCCCTTGATCAGCCTCTTCCCATGTAACTCCGGTTATTGACGTCATGATGTCAATGCGCACAGGAGGAACGCCAAGCTGAATAACAGAATCAGGCTTTTGAAAATCTTCAATTTTCAGGCCGAGAGAGCCGAAACCAAAACCAGACAAAGCAGATAAGATTTTCTGAGCGTTCTCAATTGAAGGTTTAACAAAGATATCAATGTCGCCGGTAAAACGGGGAGCGCCATGGTAGGCGAGGGCGTAAGCTCCGACAATCATGTATTCAATTTTATGTCCGTTGAATAACTCTAGCAACTCTTTGAAGTCTTTCTGTGCTTCCATAATATTGCTTTCTCAGATAATCGACGGCTGCAACACGTTCTGCCGCGGGTCGGCTTAACCAGTAAGAGAGATCGACCCTGGCTGACTGGAGATTATCAAAACTAATTTTCCGAACAACTTTTATCATTATGTTTTTAAATTAGCATGAAATCATGTATATTTCTACAATCTTTTATCTCATATTGTTTATGTGAACCGGTATTACCGAGTGTCTTCGATCCTCTGCAGAATTGGGTCAGGCCTTAATGATTAAAACATCGACTTATTAAGGTCATTTAAAAATACGATTTCGGAAAGCGATTTGCGCGGCGGTCCCGCTTTCGGCTCCGTAGCCGGTTTCCCTATGGGAATGGCGGCAAAAACTTTATGGCCTTCAGGAATCGCCAGAATTTTTTCACAGGCTTCATGGTTCATTAAACCCACGACGACGGTTCCCAGTCCCAGTTCATGGGCTTTCAGGCAAAGGGTCTGCACGGCAATACCCAGATCAAAAAATTCCCAGTTGGGAATTGAGGTAACCTGCTTGCCGTCGTAGCAACCGGAAATATTCGTTTTTGCACAGGCGACAATCAGCGCGGACGCGCCCAGAGAACATTTTGTGGCCGGATTTTTTTCGGAATAGGTGCCGGCGACTTTTTCCATCAGGGCTTTGTCGCGCACAACGATAAATTCCCACGTCTGGGTATTGGCCCAGGAAGGTGACCAGCGCACAGCTTCAAAGATTTTCTGGAGTTCTTCATCGGTGACAACATCGTCGGTAAATTTTCTGACGCTTCGGCGTTTTAAAATGGCTTCCTGTAGTTCCATAACCTACTCTCCTTTGTTATCTGATTTTAAATGGTCTATTGTTGCTTCGAATATTTTTCTGGCCTCATCAGCCAGGGCGGCGATGGAAAAGTCTTTGCTTTTGTAATCCGGATTGAGCGAACCGATTAACCGGAGTTCAATTTCATTATGTTCCTGAGTGTGAAAGAGGAAATGGCCGGGTTGAAACAGTTTGTTGGTTCCCCTGATTAAAATGAGTTTCAATGGCGCGTTACAGTAACGGGCAATCGTGAATACGCCCTTGTTGAACGGCGCGAGACTGCCGTCGCGGCTCCGGGTACCTTCCGGAAAAACAAATAAAACGCCGCCCGATGACAGATGCTGTTTGATATCTTCCAGATTACTGATTATTTCCGCGCCCATCATGGTGTCGGCTCCGGAGGAGATATACCCGTAGTTTTTCAAGAACCAGCCGAAGATGGGAACTTTGAAAAAAGTGTGTTTGACAATGGTTCGCTGTTGCCTGAAGAGCGATACCAGCAGGATGGGATCGAGATAGGATAAATGGTTGCAGACAACAACCGATGAATGAATTTCCCGCAAATTATCGGGAATATTATATTTTGTTTTAGGCGCAAGCCGTTTCGTCAACGCAAAGAAGATTTTTAAATGGACGTGGTTTAGTCTCTGAAGAGCCGTGGCGCGGTTTTTCGCAAAAATATAAACCGGTCCGTATAAAAAAAAGACGATAAAGAGATATCCGAACATGAAATAAAACCACAAAATCAGTGTTACGGATAAATCGATTGCAAAATGAAAAAAGCGCGACAAAAACATTTTCAACTCAGGAAAACTTTTTAATCATCAGGATGGTGTTGACGCCGCCGAAGGCGAAGTTTTGTATGGCTGCCGTTTTGACCGGGTGCCGAATGACTTTCTGCACATGCTTCAACATGGCGCAGCGTTCATCAACTTCCTCGAGATTCAATGTCGGCGCGATGAAGCCTTCCTGCATCATATAGAGCGTCATAATGGTTTCAATGGCGCCGCAGGCGGCCATGGTGTGGCCGGTGTAGCTTTTCAACCCGATGACGTGAGGATGATTGCCGAAGACGGCGTTGATGGCCTGCGCTTCGATAATATCGCCCATTTTGGTGGCCGTGGCGTGCGCGCTGATCAGGTCAAGTTCTGCAGGATTTATTTTAGTGGTTTCCACACCCAGCTTGAGCGTGTTGGTGATGCCGGTGAGATTCGGCAAAATCATGTCGCCGCCGTTGTTGTTGCAGGCAAACCCGATGACTTCCCCCAGAATAGTCGCGCCGCGTTTTCTGGCATATTCATATTCCTCCAGCATGACCGCTCCGGCGCCTTCGCCCACGACCAGGCCGTCGCGGTCTTTATCAAACGGACGGGGCGTTTTTTGCGGTGTGTCGTTGAAGGCCGTGGAACAGGCCAGCAGGTTATCAAAAACGGCAACGGTGGTGGTGTCGTATTCGTCGGCGCCGCCGCAGAGCATCGCGTCCTGCATGCCGAATTTGACGGATTCATAGCCGTAACCGATCGACTGTGAACTGGTTGTGCAGGCGGTTCCCGACGATATCACCCGGCCGGTGATGCCGAACATCTTGGTGATATTAACGGCGGTAGTATGCACCATGGATTTCAGATAATCGACCGCGCCGATTTCCTTGACGGCGATTTTATCCTGAGCGCCGAAAAAGATACGGTAAATATTTCTCTGAACAGTCGGGGAACCGTGAATGGAACCGAAGGCGACACCCAGTCTGCCGGATGTGATAAAATCTTCGCTCAGTCCGGATTGTTCCAGAACTTCCCTGGCGACCTGACAGGCATAATAGGCCACCGGTCCCATGGTCTTGCGGTGATTCCGTTTAAAATCGTATTCCACCGGATAATCCACCGTTCCGTAAACTTTGGAATGAATAAAGGGGCTGAGAAATTCTTCTTCACGCAGCGGTTTGATGCCGGAGGTGCCGTTTAACAGACTTTGAACGATCTGATCTTTGCCGTGCCCGATGGGCGTAATGGCGGACATTCCTGTGATAACAACTCTGCGTTCCATAAATTATTTATGCCGGCGTGAAAAGGCCTCTTTTTTTTGCGATTTCGACAAT
>Ga0209203_1001066_pt1 | contig 20821 bp, 17 predicted proteins | sample AD_UKC109_MetaG_FD_184423 | JGI IMG/M metagenome (GOLD analysis project Ga0209203, IMG submission 184423) | Active sludge microbial communities of municipal wastewater-treating anaerobic digesters from Hong Kong - AD_UKC109_MetaG (SPAdes)... | ecosystem: Engineered > Bioreactor > Anaerobic >... | reverse complement strand
CTTCGGCTACGTCGTTAAAAAACGTCCATACCCTAACTTCGCAGAAACGGGCTGCGCCAAAATCAACCGGAGCGTAAGCATCGCAGAAGCTGAACTCTTCATCGCTACCTTCAAAGTAGTTTTTGCTGCGGGCAAAAGAAATAACGTCTTGGGCGTAAACAACTTCTACCTTTTCATCGAAAATTTTATCTAAGTTTTTACTACTGATTGAGGTTTCTCCATTTTCCAGAGGGAAAGTTGTAATGCGCGATTGGTTTGCGTGCGATGCTATGTAGCCATCGGGAATTCGAATGGCTACCCAAACTGCACCCTTGTTTGCATTGTACGTTTTTTTGGTTTTCTTATCGGTTTTTAGCTCAACGCCTTTTCCAATTAACTCCATAATCCAAACCTCGTTAGGGTCGCCAATTGAGAACGATTCACCAGTGCTGGCGTAACCGTACTCATCCATTAGTTCGGCAATAACCTTAATGGCTTCGCGGGCTGTTTTGGAACGTTGAAGCGCCAGAAACATTAAGCTGCCGTAGTCAACAATACCAGTTGAATCAAAAAGTTCCTTTCTACCATCGAATGTGGTTTCACCAATGGCAACCTGATGTTCGTTCATGAAACCAATTACTTGGTACGTATGAGGAACCTGTGGAATTTGTCCAAGGGGTTTAGCAGTTCCACGATCGTAGAGCGTAACCATTGTTCCTGTTGGCCAATCGGCAGCAGCACGCCAGTATAGTTCACCGTAGCGAATGTGCGAATCGGCTGCATAACTTACCATGGTTGAGCCATCGGCCGAAGCACCTTTTGTTATTAAGTAGTTTGTGCAGGCAAAAAGTTGATTTACAGGCATTAATAGCGAAAAAAATAAAAAGAAGAATGCAGTTTTTCTCATTGGATTATTGTTTTTGTTTTTAACAATTCGGTTTTTGGTTAGAGGAGTACCGTTGGTTTTGGTTTAAGTCAATTCATGTTTCATTTGTTTTGGTAAAAATAGGAAAAAGGATTTAAAAATTTTGGTTACAAAAATATTGTACGTCCTATTGCAATTTTATGAATCTCTGAATAATTAGCAATAGCCTGTTTTTTCAATTAATTAGTTACTTTTGCCCAAAAAATTACCATGATCCCTTATTTGCAGGTTGAGGACATTACAAAATCGTTTGGCGACCTGGTTCTGTTTGAGAATATTCGATTTACCGTAGCGAAGGATCAGCGCGTAGCGCTGATTGCAAGGAATGGGACAGGAAAAACAACCCTACTAAAAATTATTGCAGGTGTTGAGCAGTTCGATTCGGGCTCAATAGTTTGGCAGAATAACCTAAACGTGGGTTACCTCGACCAAAACCCTCAACTCGATACCAGCAAATCAATCCTTGAGAATGTTTTTCTTTCCTGTCCTAAAATATCTGAAGCCCTGCAGCTTTACCACAAAGCGGTTGAAAGTGGCGATGAAAATAAGTTGCAGCATTCCATTGAGTTAATGGACAGGAGCAACGCATGGGAGAAGGAGCTTAAGGCAAAGCAAATTCTTACTCAGCTTAAACTTACCGATTTTGAAAAACCAGTAAAATCGCTTTCCGGAGGACAGCATAAACGTGTGGCTCTTGCGGCAGCGCTGGTGAACGAACCCGATTTCCTGATTTTCGATGAACCAACCAACCACCTCGACCTTGATATGGTTGAGTGGCTTGAAGAGTACCTGAGCAATAGTAAATTAACCATTCTAATGGTTACACACGACAGGTACTTTCTCGACAGGGTTTGTACCGATATTATTGAAATTGACGAAAAGAAATTGTTCTGGTACAAGGGGAACTACTCCTACTTTTTAGAGAAGCGTCAGGAACGAGTCGATGCGCGTTCGTCGCAGGTTGAAAAAGCTGGAAATTTGCTTCGTAGGGAGCTCGACTGGATTAGGAGAAGTCCGCCCGCACGTACATCGAAAGCAAAATATAGAATTGATGCGTTCTACGAGCTACGCTCGAAGGCAACCCAGCGCTTTAGCGATAATAATGTGAGAATTAACATTGGCGCTGCCCGCTTAGGGAAAAAAATATTAGAAGTAAAGAAACTCTCAAAAAGTTTTGGGAATTTAACCCTGCTAAAAGATTTTTCATACACTTTCAATCGTTTCGAACGACTTGGAATTGTTGGACGAAATGGAACCGGAAAATCAACGTTTCTCAATCTAATTACAAGCACCATTCCTGCTGACTCGGGAACAATTGAGGTTGGCGAAACCATTGTTTACGGATACTACCGGCAGGAGGGTATGAATATTCGTGAGGATTTGAAAGTTATTGATGCTGCCCGTGAAATTGCCGAAGTGGTTACCCTTGCCGATGGCAAAACTTTGTCGGTTTCACAATTTCTTAACATGTTCCTATTTCCGCACGAAGTGCAGAATAACTACGTGTATAAGCTTAGCGGAGGCGAAAAGCGCAGGCTTTACCTTTTAACCATTCTAATGCGTAACCCCAACTTTTTAATTCTTGATGAGCCAACTAACGACCTCGACATTCAAACCCTGAACGTGCTTGAAAATTACCTTGAAAACTTTCCGGGAGTGGTGCTAGTTGTTTCGCATGACCGGCATTTCCTCGACAAGGTTGTTGATGGTTTGCTAATTTTCGAAGGCAATTCAGAAATATGGGGATTCCCAGGCTCGTATAGCGATTTTTACGACTGGAATAGGGAGCAAGCCCGTTTAAACCAGCTTGAACAGAAGAAAATAGAACAGGAGAAACCTAAAACTCAAACCAAACAGCTGAAGGAGCAGCCAACAAAACTATCTTTTGGTGAAAAACGTGAGCTCGAAAATCTTACCAATGAAATAGAAGAGCTTGAAACCGAAAAATCCCAGCTTGAGGAAACTCTAAACAGCGGAAACCTATCGCATCACGAGCTTAATGAAAAATCGAACAGAATTTCAGAAATCATCGAACAACTTGACAAGAAGAGCGAACGCTGGTTCCTTCTTACAGAAAAGGATGAGAATTCCAAATAGTTACCGGTTTTTTGAAAAGCCTCCATTAAACACTTCAAATATTTTCTTGACTTTTTAACTTTTTTTTTGTATAATATTGATTATCAGTAAAATTAAAATTATACAAAATGACTGAAAACCAAAAGCTTGACAGGATTGCTATTACCGTTAAGTCGCACAAACTTCTGAAAAAACTTCTGAAAGAGAACCCGAAGCTTGAAGAAATAATGCGCAACGCCCGGAACGAGACGGAGGCGCTGGTTGGCGTGCGAAACTGGATGTTCGGTTATTTAAAAGAAAAACCCGAGGCATTCAGCTTCTATAAAGGTAATAGCAAAGGGCGCGAAGCGTTCGAAATGCTTACCTGGCAAGATTACGCTGCCATTAGAATTCTAGATTATATTGATAACGCAGGCCGTGAGTACGAGGATTTGAACCTTCGTGGTGAGATTGCCATAAGCAATCCTATTAAGCTTATATGGTTGGCCGTAAATTTTGGAACTGGCGGTGCAAAACCCTACTTTTTTGAGGACATGCTTTTCCTTTTCCGCCAATTTGCTGGGGTTTACAATCGCAATGTTCCTTCGAAAGATAAAGTGCTAGAATGGATGGAAAGGTATCCCAGCGGTCTCGATCCGCGAATCGTTAAGCTGAGGGAGGAGAATAGGGAACGAATTATAAATATTCTAATAGAAAAGATGGATTTGGGCGAGATAAAAAGCGAACGCTACTCGTTCGAAGCTAAAATGTCGCACGAACAAAAGTTCCTGAAAATGCTGGAGTGGTGGGACGACTACCGCTTTCACCTATCCTTTGCTGTTCGCTCACCACTGCTTTTAAACGAGTTGCTGGGCAACTCCCTTGATCCCGACACCATGAAAATTCTTTTTGAAGCAGAGGAATCGGGAATTCCCTTCTTCGTTAATCCATACTACCTTTCGCTCCTGCATGTTCGTGTTCCGTACTTCGCCATTGGAGCCGATTTGGCAATCCGCTACTACGTTGTTTACAGCAAGCAGCTGGTTGATGAGTTTGGCTACATCGTTGCCTGGGAGAAGGAGGATAAGGTTGAAGCTGGTAAGCCTAACGCAGCAGGCTGGATTCTTCCAACCCACCACAGCGTTCACCGTCGTTACCCCGAAGTTGCCATTCTTATTCCTGCTACCATGGGTAGAGCTTGCGGTGGACTTTGCGCATCGTGTCAGCGAATGTACGATTTCCAGCGTGGAAACCTAAACTTTAATCTCGATAAGTTGAAACCCGATGAAACGTGGGAAAATCAACTTGAAAAAATAATGAATTACTGGGAAAGCGACTCGCAACTTCGCGATATTCTCATTACTGGCGGCGACGCGCTAATGAGTTCAAATACTTCGCTTAAGAAAATTCTCGATGCCATTCTCGAAATGGCTATTCGAAAAAAGAAACAGAACGAAACCTTGCCCGATGGGCAAAAATTTGCGGAATTGGTTAGAATAAGGCTAGGAACCCGGTTGCCTGCATATTTACCACAGCGAGTAACGGAGGATTTAATTGAAATTCTCAACGATTTTCGCCAGCGAGCATCAGAACACGGTATCAGTCAGTTTATTATTCAAACGCACTTCGAATCCCCCATGGAAATAACACCCGAGGCACACAACGCAGTGAAGGCTTTTCTAAATGCCGGATGGATTATAATAAACCAGCATGTTTTCACAACAGCCTCATCAAGACGTGGACATACCGCAAAGTTACGACAGGTAATGAACGAGATTGGCGTTTTGCCATACTACACTTTCTCGGTAAAAGGGTATATGGAAAACTACTTCAATTTTGCTACAAATGCCAGGGCAGTACAGGAACAAATTGAAGAAAAAGTTTTCGGTAAACTCGATGACAAAGTAACTGAAGAGCTAAAGGAAGCCATTGTCAACCCCTACGAACTCAACCAGAATCTTGAGAAGATGATGGTGCGAAACGGGTTGCCTTTCCTATCAACCGACAGGAATGTGTTGAATTTACCTGGCGTTGGGAAAAGCTTAACCTACAGGGTAATAGGAATTACTAGATACGGTCGACGGGTAATAGAATTCGATCACGACCAAACCCGTGCGCATAGCCCAATTATTCATAAAATGGGGAAGGTTATTGTAATCGAATCAAAATCCATTAGTGAGTATCTGCGTCAGCTCGAGGATATTGGAGAGGAGATGAGCGAATACGAAAGCATTTGGGGCTATTCAATTGGCGAAACCGAAGCTCGACTTCCGATTTATGAGTACCCCAATTACGATTTTAAAATTACTGAAGAGTTAACCAACATTGAGATTGAGTAAAATGGTAAAGGCGGGATTTTTCCCGCCTTATAATTTTAAATCCTTTGCGCTTATTTACGAAATCGAAATCTGACGCGCTGGTTTCTCCTTCGCTTCTTCCTTCTTTGGAATATTGATGCTCAGAATTCCTTCCTTGTACGTAGCTTTGATTTTTTCGCTATCTGTAGTTTCAGGTAGCGTAAAGCTGCGTTTAAACGAAGTGTAGCTGAACTCTCTACGCATAATTTTTTCGTTTTCAACCTCGTTCTTCATCTCTTTCTCGCTCGAGATGGTTAATACGTTGTTGTGAATGTCTACATTGAAGTCCTTTTTCTCCATTCCGGGAGCAGCAACCTCAATGGTAAAGTCATCTTTCCCTTCGATGATATTCACTGCTGGCATTGTGCCAGTATTTGCTGTTTCAAAGAAAATTTGAAAGAAAATCATCACCGAAGAATGCATCCACCAAGCTGGGGAATGCGCTGTGTTTTGGTCTTAACATTGGTATCATGGCAAATCCCTCCATATTTTTAGTTAAACATTAATTTTTTTATAAATGCCGTTTAAATTACCAACGGCAATAAATGTTATACAAGGAAAATGCCAATGCAAGAAAACAGACATATCGACAGGTTTTGAAATGCGATAAATGTCAATATGTCACCTTTGTAAATAATGGCTATATGAGTTGTTGTTGTATTGTGTTAATATAGAATTATCTAACGGTTGTTAGTGCATTTTCGTGCTGGAATCGGACGTGAGTCAGAATCCCCCGAGAAATAAACTGGCATGTAACGATTGGTTTGCTAAAAATCAGAATATCAGTATTCTAGTTGCCGTGTGTTAGCCACTGGCATTTTCATTTAGAATCTATCAAGTCATTCAAATTAATTATTTTACTGCCATTTTTTTTGTAATAATTCAGCATTTCGTCAATTTTCCTTTTATCATAACTCGTAATACAATCTGATAATACTGTAACTTTGTAGTTTTTCTTGCACATATTAAATACGGTTGATTTCACGCAGGCAACGGCGTCTGCTCCTGTAATGTAAAATTCGCTTATTTCATTTTTCTTGATAAAGTCAACAAAATCTTCGCTGGTCAATGCGTTGCCTTTGGATTTTTCAAAAATGTTTGTGGAAACCAATTTCATGTCCGAAACTAATTCAGACCCACGAGTATTAGGTTTGAAAGTTCTTGTGCCATCAGATAGGTTATAATGCCTTATGTAAACGACATGAATTTCATTTTCCACTGCCCAATCTATTGCCCGATTAACATTGCCAATAATTTCTTTATAGTTTTTGGTTATGTCATTTTGAATGTCAATTACCACTAAAGATTTTTTCTGCATGGGATTTCCTTCTTTATATTTTTATGTTTTAAAATCAATTTTCTAGTTCATTATCTATCACACTGTCGCTCGTTCGCTTGCGGCTATCTCGTTAATAGTTTGATGAAAGAAAATTCTATTTCGTTCTTGGGTGAAACCTTAGTATCGTTTCCTTTAGAAATTGCCTATCGAGGTGAGTGTAAATTTCGGTTGTAAGAATCGATTCGTGGCCCAGCATTTCCTGTACAACCCTAATATCGGCTCCGCCTTCAATTAAATGGGTTGCAAACGAATGGCGTAAAGTATGTGGACTGATATTTTTTGTTATACCTGATTTTTGTGCTGCGTTTTTTACTATTGTAAAAATCATTTCCCGGGTAAGCTTTTTTCCGCGTCGGTTTAGGAAAAGAATGTTTTCTGAACCTTTTTCTATAGAGGGTAAACTATTCCTGTCGGGTTTGTATAAATTAATCTCTTTAATTGCCTTTTGCCCAATGGGCACTAATCGTTCTTTATCGCCCTTACCGGTTACTTTAATAAATCCCTGTTCAAAGTTTAGGTCGGTGATCCGAAGGTTAACCAACTCCGATACTCTTAATCCGCAGCTATATAGTGTTTCAATTATTGCTTTGTTCCGTTGCCCTTCGGGTTTGCTCAGGTCAAATGACGCCTCGATTGAATCAATCTCCTCTACGCTAAGCACATCGGGTAGTTTGCGAGTCATTTTTGGACCTTCAATTTGCATGGTTGGGTCAACGTCTATAGCTTCCTCAATCATAAGGTATTTGAACAATCCTTTAACTCCCGATAGAATTCTTGCTTGTGACCGATGGTTCAATCCCTTCTCTTTAATGTGCTCAAGAAATAGGCTAATATCGTCGGAATTTAGGGATTCTGGCTCTTTCCCCAAAGTTTCATCGGCAAATTTAGCAAGTAGGGAAACATCGTGAATGTAAGCGCAAACAGAATTTTGTGATAAGGACTTTTCTAATCTTAAGAACCTTTCGTAATCCTCAATTGCTGAATTCCAGCCCATATATTATTTTATTTGCAGCAAATGTAGTAATATGCGGTAATAATTTATCTAAAAATCCTTGTTTTCGCAGAAAAGGAGTGACATATCATTCAATTTTAGAGCTGCAAGGTAGCCACAACCTGAAAGTTTCCCTTTATATACGCATCCAGTGTCTAGGGGAATTAACCTTGATTCTTTTTCACTTATTTTTTCCATTAAGGTTTGAAGAGAAGTGGGAGTGTGACCGTGAATGATAGTGTACCCTGGCATGAAGTTTTCGGGAACTGTATCAGCGCGAGTCCATAGCATAGCAGTTGAATCGGCAAAAGGATTTTCAGAGGAATAATTTATTCCGCCATGTACTAGTATGAATTTACGGTCAACGATAGTGAAAAAATCCAATTTTCTAAGAAATGAAAGATGCATATTGGGTATATTTTCAGGGAAAGAGAAGTTAACACCATACATTTTTTTATAACTTTCAATGGTGCTGTTCCCCATATTTTGTATCCACAAAGGGAAGTGTAACGATGAGTTTACTGCATCTAGCATCAACTGCTCATGATTTCCTCGTAGCGGGAAAATCGAGTAGCCATCGTCAACTAAATAAATTAAATAATCGAGTAGTTGAGCACTTAACGGACCACGGTCAATGTAGTCGCCTAAAAGGTAAAGGGTATCACTTTTGCTGAAACTAATAATATTTTCAACAAGATGCCTGAGTGTAAGCAAACACCCATGAGTATCGCCAATAACGTAGCTAGCCAATTTTCAAAACTATAAAGTAAAAAAAACGTGCCAGGTAAACGTGAGGAAATTATTCGTATCGTAAGGCCTCAATCGGATCAAGTTTCGACGCTTTGACTGCAGGAATGTAACCTGCAGCTAAACCAACTAGAAAACATATCACTACACCCCCTGTAATCCAGTTCCATGGGATGTAGAACGGGCTTTTGGTAAGCATTGAAACAATATTTCCAACCAGAATGCCAAGTATTATTCCAAGTAGTCCCCCAAGTTGTGTTATTGTAATGGCTTCGAACAGGAATTGTTGCTTAATTGTAGTTGATTTTGCCCCAATAGCTTTCCTGGTTCCAATTTCGCGGGTTCGTTCAGCAACGGCAACCAGCATAATGTTCATTAGTCCAACTGCAGCACCTAGTAATGTTATAGCACCAATTATTGTGGCAGCCCAGGTTACGTATTTTAGGTTCTCAAGGAGCATTTTTGCCAGCGAGTCGCTCTTTTCAATGTTAAAGTCCGATTCATCGGTTGCGCTCAAACCTCTAACAATCCTAAATACACCCTCGGCTTCGTAAATAGCATAATCGAGAAGCTGTGGATCAAATGGTTTAACATCTATGGTGAAGTTCATGTTTGGGTAGCTGAAGTATGTGGCAACATTGTGTACAGGTAAAAATACCGTTCTATCGGCTCCGCCCCCAAAACCGGTTCCTTTCGATTTCAGTACGCCAATTACCCTGTACTTCCCATTTCCTACGCTTATTAACTTTTCGAGAGGATCCTCATTCTTTTCAAAAATCTGATTGGCTACATCCTTGCCTATTACTGCAACAGCCCATCCGTTATCCTCTTCAAAACTCGAAAAAATCCTACCTGTTTCAATGTCGAGACCTGCAGTTTCAAAGTAAGTACCAGAAATTCCTCTTACGCTAATGTTTGGATTCGACTTCTTCGACTTATGCTTTATTGTGCTTGCACCGGTTGCCCAAACCGACATTGATACGGTTGCAGGAAACTCAAAACGTTCATTAAAATCCTGTGCTTGTTGGTAGTTAATGTGTGCATGATTTTTTGTGCGGTACCTTTTACCACCAACCTGTACTCGCATTCCCCTGCTTTGTAGGCTGAAGGTGTTGGCTCCCATCATAGAGAATTCGCTGTTAATACTAGCTTCAATGGAATCGATAGCAGTCAAAATCCCAACAAGAGCCATAATTCCAAATGCAATTATTAGTATTGTGAGTATGGTGCGGAGGGTATTAGACCGAATGGCACCCAAGGAAATCTTTAAATTCTCGCCAAATAATGCAATGCTTTTCATTTTTGCGTAAGGGTTTTTGGTAAGCAAATTTACTGCTTTTTTATTATAGACACATAATTAGTACAAACGTTTATCGGAACAACTAATTACTTGTTACCCCCAAAAAAAATTAAACTATTTTTGAAGGAAAAAAACATGGACGCCTCGGAAAGGGTATTAGCTTTTGTAAAATTAGGTAATTCAATATTACACCCATGTAACAACCATTCGGCTAATAGGTTGTGGGATAAGGTTTTTAAAGCACACAACCATAACCCCTGGTTTACACCCGATTTTTGCAAATTAGCTATTGAATCAATTGCGAACCAATGGTTAAATGAGAGTGTGCTTACTGGTTTCATCAATAAATACCCAGTAGAGCATTTCTCAAAAACAGAAAGTAAACGCATCGCTGTAATTATGGCGGGCAATGTGCCTCTTGTCGGATTTCATGATTTTCTATGCGTTTTAATTACAGGAAACACATTTATTGGCAAGTTATCATCTAAGGACGGAGGCTTAATGCAAGCAATAGTGGATCTAGTAATCGATATTGAACCTGGTTTTAAGGATAAAATACTTTTAACTGAGCATAAACTGCCAGAGTTTGATGCAATAATTGCAACAGGAAGCAACAACTCTGCCCGCTATTTTGAGTTTTACTTCGGTTTTTACCCTAATATTATCCGATCGAACAGGAATAGCATCGCAGTTCTCGATGGCACTGAGAGTGCCAATGAGCTATCAGCGCTGGCTGATGATGTATTCATGTATTTTGGGTTGGGCTGTAGAAGCGTTTCATTGGTTTTTGTTCCCGAGCATTACGATTTTTCGAACCTGTTTAATGCGTTCATAAAATATCAAAACCTCAAGTACCATAATAAGTATGCCAATAACTTTGAGTACCAACGTGCAATGCTGCTCATGAACAATCTCGAGCATTTCGATAATGGTTTTATCCTTCTAAAACAAAGTGAATCACTTTCGAGCCCTGTTGCTATCCTTCATTACTGCTACTACAAAAACTTTAGCGAAGTGAATCGTTACCTTGAAATGAACAATGACCTTATTCAATGTGTTTCTTCAGATAGCAAACTCGTACAGAATACTATTCCATTAGGATCTTGCCAGAAACCAAGTATCAATGATTTTGCTGATGGGATAGACGTTGTAGAGTTTTTGCACAGTGTACACAAATCACCCGAATCACGTTAAATGAATAGGAAATGAAACAGAAGCAGGTAAGGGTTGCAATAATTTATAGCCCAAAGGCAAAGAAAACCTCACAGGTAGTTGAATTAATTCACAGAAATTCAGGTTGGAACAACCTAGAAAATATCGATGTTGAAAATATAATGGATGTTGACTTTTCTAATTACGACTTGCTAATTCTTGGCGTTCCAAGTTGGTTCGATGGGGAACTCCCTGTGTATTGGGACGAAGTAGCTCCTTTCCTTGAGGATATAAATCTGAAGGGGAAAAAGGTTGCCATTTTCGGGAATGCAAATCAGGTTAACTATCCCGAAAATTTTGCCGATGCTATCGGTATTTTATCAGATATTGTATCATCGGCCGGTGCTAAAGTTGTAGGTTACACTAGTGCTGTTGGGTATAATTTTATACAGTCAAAAGCACTTGAAGGAGAATTGTTTAAGGGGTTGATTCTCGATTTTGAGAACCAACAGAAAAAAAACGAACAGCGGGTTAAAGCCTGGCTTCAATCCCTCGAAGAAACCCTACAGAGTGATGGCATTTTAATTTCTTAACCTGATAAAACCTCTTTTTATCTCTTTTTTTACTTCAAATATCAAAAGCTTGTTGGATATTCAGCATATAATTTGTAAATTTGTTTAGCAAGAAATTTTTGTATTGAATTCTAACCAAACTATTTTTATAATAACATGGAAGTATTAAGCATTAAGGGAACGCAGGAAACACCTGAAGTGATGTTCGATAAGCAATCGGGTGTTTTTTCAATCTCAGGGAAATCGCTCCCCGAGGATGTAAAGGAATTCTATAACCCCCTTATTGAATGGATTGAAAACTACTCTAATGAGCCAAACCCTGAAACGAATCTAAAGGTTAAGATGGAGTATTTTAATACCGCTTCATCCAAAATGCTTCTGGAAATATTTGAACACTTTAAAAACATGCACGACGCTGGAAATAAAGTAACTGTTGATTGGTATTACCAGGAGGATGATGAGGATATGCAGGATGCAGGAGAGGATTACGCAGATATCGTTGAACTTCCATTCAATTTTATCAGTTACCAAACCATTTCAGAATAATACCAGCTAACAGACAGAACTGACACAATGGATATTATCAACATTCCTGAATCAGAAATAACTCCCCACATTGAATTAAATAAGGAGCAGGGAATTTTTATTATCGAAGGGAAATCGCTACCCGAAGATGTTAAAGATTTTTATAACCCTGTAATTGAGTGGTTTAATCAGTATCAAAAAGAGCCCAATGAGGAAACTCATTTTATTCTTGACTTTGAGTATTTCAACACAGCCTCATCTAAAATGATTCTAATCCTTTTATCGAAACTTCGCGATGTTCAAAAAATGGGGAAGCGTGTATTTGTAACATGGAAGTTTCCACAATACGATGTTGAACTTGAAGAGGCTGGTGAAGAATTTTCAGAATTACTTAATATACCATTCACATTTATTCCTAAAGTCCAATAGAAAACTTTTAATAAAATGGAAAAACTTCATATCAAAGCCAGAAAAGATTCCCCTGAAATAGTTTTTAATCCTCAGAACAATGAGTTTTCTATAAGGGGTGTTTGCCATCCCGAAAATGTTACTAAATTCTTTCTTCCCGTAGTTCGTTGGCTTGATGAGTACCTACTCGAACTTAAAAAGACAGGTGTAAAGGTTCCTATTTCTGTTGTTTTCTTTTTTAGATATTTTAACTCTGCTACCTACAAATTTCTTATTACTCTTCTGCAAAAAATAAACGAGTTTTCTAGCTTATCAATTCCTATTACAGTTAAATGGTACTATGAAATTGAGGATGATGATATGAGGGAATCAGGTGTTGAACTCTTTGAGTTCAGTGGCATAAAAATCCCTTACGAATGTGTTGAGTCAAATTTCTCGGATTAAGTTTTGACTTTTTGTTTTTCAGTCGCTTCATATACATTGCTCTCATTTATTACGTTAAATCAACCCTACTGTTTCCCTTTCTTTGTTTGAAGGTTATTGTCAATTATTTAACATCATTGCTTGCCTAGGTTCGATACTGCAAACGAGTTTTCGTCCAGCTTCGAACCCAGCTGAAACTGCTTAACGTTCATTTCCGAGAAACGGTTATTCTGCTCATTTTTCATTACCATGGTGTAGGCAAAGTAGCGCCCGTTGGTTTGCTTTCTAAAATCGCTTAGTAGCATAGTTTTTAACACTTTGCCTCTACTATCGAACAGCTCGCTTTTATGCGACAGGTAGGTAGCTTTTTCAATGTAGGAAATTCGTTTTTGGAATCCATATTCCCTCTCAAGTTCCCTGCTAATACAGGTGGCCTCAACTTTCCAGCACTCTTTGCCATCGAGTACATCCGTTCCAAGCAGCTTGTAGGTGAAGTCGTTGGTGTTGGGTTTGCTCATATCGGCATTGGAAAATTCCGAACCCATAAAACTTTTCCCTTTCTCGGTGCTTACAATCCTGCGAACTTTCCGGAGCGAGGGAAGGAAAACCCACATATCGTCGCTCTTATCTTCATAGTCGTACACAAGAATTGAAGTTCCTTCAACATCGGGAGGAGAGATGAAACGCATCAGCGTTTTGGTGGTTTCACCAAACTTTTTGGTTGCAACGGCTACCTCGCGAACCCGAACATTGCCTTTGTCGTCGTGAATGTTGAGCGTGGTTACCATCTCCATCGATTCGAACTCTATGGTACTTGACGATTTTTCGGAGATTTCCTTCGGATTTTGTGCAGAAATTATTGTTGGAACTGCAATCAGGACGGCCAGTAATAATGATTTTGTTTTCATTTGCTTTTATTTTGAAAGTTAAAGAATATACTTACCATTTTTCTCAAGAAACTTGGGTTTCAGTACTATGCAAAGGGCAGGAATAAAAACTAGTGCGCTTAGCAAGCAAAGGAGTAGCGAGAAGATTATGAGGAATGCAAAGGTTTTTAGGATTACCAACCCTGAGAGGAAAAGAACTGAAAACCCGATTATTACCGAGATTGCATTGATAGCAATTCCTCTGCCAGTTGTTTTTAGGGTTTCAGTAACCGCATCAGAATAAGTTTTTCCTTGGCTTAACTCGTACTTCAACCGCCAGAAAAGATGGATTGTGTAATCGACTCCAATACCAATTGCAACAGATGATAGAAGTGAATTTCCGATATCAAGTTCAAGCCCAAGCCAACCCATCAATCCAAAGTTGCAGATAAGCGATAGAACAAGCGGAATGCTCCCGATTAAGCCGGCAACCGGTGAACGGAAAATAATCCAAAGAAGAATTACAATTGCCAGCAGGGCAAATACTAAGGAGTAAATTTGACCTCGAACAACTGATTGTGCCATTTCTTTTTCAATCAAACATTGACCGGCATACAGCGATGCGTAAGGTGAACTATTTGTGAGCCAACTAATCTCATCCTGAACTTTTTGAAGGTCCTTCATGTTTGAAACTTTAAACTGAACATTCATCAGCGCTTTTGTGTAGTCAAAATCCACAATCTTTTCAAAATCTTCCGGATCGCCGCTCATGCTGTAAAATTCAATATACTGCGAAATTGTTTGTTTGTCGTCAGGAATTTTATCGTACAGTTCATCTCCCGGATCATTCAGCGCTCGGCTGATTAAACGTATAACCGACGATAAGGAATTTACGCTTCCAACTTCGGGCATCGACTTCAGCAAAGTTTCAAACTTGTCCATGGTTTTTAGAACTTCTGGCGATTTTATATCGCCCTCGAAAAGAATGCTGATGTTTTTGGTTCCACCAAAGTTATTGTTCAGAATATTGGATGAGGTTCGAAGCGAGTGTCCAACTGGCATCATCTTTTCAAAATTGATGCTTGGCTGCAAATGAATAATTCCAACACCCACAATTATTAGGAAGCTAATAAAAGCGTAAATTGTTGGAAGTGATAATTTTGTTGATACATTGCTTGACCAAACTAAGAATTTATCTATTAGCGAATGCTTTTCTTCCGATTTGAACGATTCGCGCGGTTTCCCCTTTTTCATCCCTAGTAGAATGGCCGGAATAAACAGCAGGCTAAATATTAGCGCAAATGCAATGGCAACCGAGCTAACAATTCCCATCTGTTTTGCGGGACGCATAATATGAACGATTAGTCCCAGCACCCCAAAAATGGTTGTAAGCGCAGTTAAAATAATTGGTACGTAAAGTCGGGTAACCGACTCGTTCACAATTTGCTTCATGCTCCAGTCCGGATTTTTTGCGTTCAGTTCCTGATAACGCGCAACTATGTGAACGCCGTAATTATTTGCAATGGCAATCATCATAATTGGAACCAGAATGGCAATTATGCTTAAATCGTAGCCAAGTACAGGCATAAGCCCCATGGCAATTGCAATCGACATTAGCACAACTGAGAACGGAAGAAGAACTCCGCGTCGTTCCCTGAACGAGAAGTACAGGAAAATTAGCATGATTATCAATCCAAGCGGAAGTAGAATTACCAAATCGCGAACTGCTTTACTCTGGATTTCGTAGCGTAGGTATGGTAGTCCGCTTAGGTAAATATTCTCTTTCTCTCTGAACAGATCAACAATCCGGAAAATATTCTCAAGTATCTGGTCATCGGTAAAACCTTCTGCTGGGTCAACAATGAAAGTTGCGTACTTAAAATCCTTTGAAATAAATATTCCGCTAGCTAAGGGATTTGACTCAATTTCCGCTTTTAACGTTTCAATTTCCTCAGGTGTTGATGGAACGTAGTTTACAACCGGATCGACCAGCATGGTTCCTTCTTCTCCGCGGATGTATTTTGTGGTGAAAAGTGAGAGCACATCGTCAATTTCTTGAAGATATATCAACGAATCATGCAACTCGCTTAAATCGTTGAGTGTTGATTCATCTAAAATATTATCAGCTTCAACAACTATAAGGATTGGCTCAAATTTTCCGAAAATACTTTCAATGCTGTCAAAATTGATTTTTGATTCAATATCTTTCGGGAAGTACTGCATCAAATCGGGGTTTATTCTGGCTTTTGTGAGTGGTAGCAGCATTAACACGGTAATAACTACGGGACAAATTATCAGCCACTTTCTGTACCGCGAGATAAATTCGTTAATTTTCATTTATCAGTATTTTAATAATGGAATATTCGTACTTCCTAAAAGTTAACTTCCATGCCGGCAAAAACTCCGTTAAGCACATTCCCCGACATGTTATAAAGAGAATTTTCTGGGCCGAACATGTAGTGCGCCCCAACGTTTGTTGAAAGATTATCGCTGATATTCCATTCTAATCTTCCGTGCAGGAAATACTCTTCGGATGTAAAGTTGTAGTATCCTGAAAGCTCAGTGCGCAGAGTTTCGTAAAGGAACGATCGGCTAAGCGAAAGCATTACTGCATGGTTGGTTTCCTCCTGCTGGTTAAAAATTTTTCGGTTGTACATTTCCGATTCGTAGGGGATCATCTCCATACCGTACTGAATGAAATCTTCCTGAGTAAATCCACCCAGCGAAGGTTTGGTTAATTCCTTGAAATTAAAAGTGTACTTTCCTATATACTGTACTATTGCGGTGATATCGAAGAAACTTTTTTCCAAACCTGCAACATAGTAAATATCAGGATTTGGGATATACATTTCCTGTTCGTAATCATTTGTTATGTTATAGGCGGCTTCTCCTCTTATAATCCACGACCGAACCGGTAAAGTGAAGTCCAATCCTGCTGCCTGCTTTCGGTAAGGAGCGGGAGCATAGTTTATGCTGAGAGGAATTACAGAGTATTCTTTGAGCTGAAATCCATAGTACGGATCGTACCCGTTGAAGTAGGAAGTTGAAAAGCCTAAGGCTGGGAATTCAAAATTTAAGCGTGCAGCCACACTTCCGTTTTTTATACTTGACGAGGGAAGATCGATCTCCGAATAGCTTACTCCCGGCTGAATGTTGAAAAGATCGTATCGGTAGATTGAAGATAAGTAGAAAGGAATTGCAATTAAATCGATATCGATGGAATTATTTAACCGATACTTAGTACGAACCATAAAGTTCGACATTTTTTGGTCGTCGGGTTCGTAGGTTAGCAGGAAGTAATCGTTTGGAGTAATGCTATTTGTTGGGTTGAAACCATCTGTACGTCCCCACGAAACAATTTGGTTTCCAGCGTAAACATCCAACGATTCTCCTTTGTAACCAATATAAGCCTCTTTCAACTGAAATTGAATATCCCTTTGGTTGTAGAAAACACCTTCGCGAACGCGAAAATCAGCAAAAAGGAATGTGTTTTCAGAAGAGAATTTGCTTTTTAGCGCAAACTCACCAAAAACATTGGTTAAATCGTAATTTTTAGCACCTCCATACCCGGATCCCCGAACGTATCCGTTAATCTCAACTTTTGCTCTCTTGGTTTGAGTTGAATCCGATTTTGTGGTTGCGCTGCTAAAAAGCCCCTGCCCAAATATTGATGTAGATGAAATAAAAAAGAGCAGAAGAAATAGTTGTATGATTTTTACCATTTGTAGATAGATTTAGATTTCTATCCACAAATTTATAGCACCAAAAGCCCTAGTAGGTTTTACTTTTAAAAGATGAACAGGTTAATATTGTTCAAGTTTTAAAACTCGAACAGGAGTTACTCCTTGTTTTCTTTTAAATATTTTAGGTACCTGTTCACTTCCTTAGTCATAACCGGAGCCAAAAGAAGCAGCGCAATAAGGTTTGGAATTGACATAAATGTGATTACCATATCCACAAAGTTCCAAACCAAATCGATTCCCCAAATAGCACCCAGGAATGAGAAAAGTGCGAAAACGTAGTAGTATGGTTTAATGGCATGATCGCCAATTAGGTACTGAATTGCCCGGCTACCGTAGTACGACCAGCTAATAATTGTTGAAAATGCAAAAAGGAGCAAACCTACTGCAACAATATGCTTTGCAAGCATGCCCATACCAATTTTTCCTAAACCTTCTTCAAAACCGGCTACTGTCATGCCAACACCCTGAATTCCCGATTGCCAAGCGCCAGTAATAACAATAACTAGGGCGGTTAAAGTGCATATTATGAGAGTATCAACCATCGGTTCCAGCGAGGCAACAAAACCTTCGCGCATTGGATGTTCGGTTTTAGCTGCTGCGTGTGCCATAGGAGCAGAACCCTGACCGGCTTCGTTGGAGAATAGTCCACGACGAACTCCCCAAACCAACGTCATAATGAACGTTGAGCCAAGGAATCCTCCTGCAGCAGCAGTTCCCGTAAAAGCATCGCTAATTATTGTACCAAATGCACCTGGAATATCCTGCCAGTGCACCAAAATAACAGTAACTGCTGAAATAAAGTAAACGGCAGCCATAAATGGAACCAGCGTAGATGTAACGTTGGCAATTCGTTTTAATCCTCCAACAATTATTAAAAGAACTAAAGTTGCCAGCACAATTCCAGTTGCCATAACGGGTATATTGTAGCTGGTTAGGAGTACGTCCGAAATGGAGTTTGCCTGAGCCATATTGCCGGTTCCTAGCGTACAGAGCGCTGCGGCTCCGGCGAATATTAGTGCTAAAACTTTTGAGAATTTTCCCAGTTTTTCTTTGAGCCCAATTTCGATGTAGTACATTGGGCCTCCGGAAATTGAACCATCGGCATTAACTTTCCTGTATATTTGGGCTAACGTACATTCCACCATTTTCAGCATCATTCCAAAGAAACCGGTAACCCAAATCCAAAAAATAGCTCCCGGTCCACCAAGGTAAATAGCCAAAGAAACGCCTACAATGTTTCCGGTACCAACGGTGCCCGAAAGGGCAGTGGTTAGGGCTTTAAAGTGGCTTACATCACCTGTGTCGCCTTTCTTATTGTATTTTCCTGCCACAAGGGCAAGCGCATGACGGAAGTATGAAACTTGTAAAAAACGAAACTTGAATGTAAAATAAATACCCGTAGGAACAAGAAGGATAAGTATTAGGTAACCACCAACATAATTGTTGTAGAGTTGAATTACGTAGTTAATAGCTTCGAGAATTGGATGCATGTGATATTGTTTTCAAAGGTTTATTTTTTTTGTGCTAGTTGTTTGTATGCTTCGACAAGATTGGTGTGTAATCTCTTTGTTTCGTTAATTTCAGCAAAGTTTATAATATAAATGTTGTTGTGCTTTGTGGAGAGCATCAGAAAGGGACCATCTTGATTTTGTATGAAAAGTTTTACCTTAGGAAAACCGGAAAGAGCAAAGTAACCTTTGTAGGTTGTGCCCAAATGAAAGCCGTTCGTTCGTAATAATATCTGGGGCATCGAGTCGATAAGTTTTATCTCTTCAATATCAGCTGTATTTATTGTACAGCCGTACATTCCTTCAATATTTATCGTTTGCTCCTGAATTGATATTTTTACTGGTTTCAGTCCGTAAAGAATTACCATTGCAACAAAAGCAATGGTAATGCCTAGCAACACAAGGGGAATTATTTGTCGTAAGCCCTTTTTGTTTCTATCAAACTTTAGGGAAAGAATAGCTATTGTTAGGACTCCAACTAGGATAATTGCAACCATTGAAACATTGGATAGCACGAGCAAACCTGTAAAATAAAAAAATGTTGGAATTACAATTATTGCCATTCCAATTAAAGCAAAACCGTTTCGAAGAAACGTTGAAAGTCCTTTAATGTCAACTTTTTTCTTTTTCTCTGGCGGTAAAGTATTGTAACCTGAAATAAGGTTTGGGTAGGATTTAACCAGAATCCCCATTCCAATAAGAAAAAGCCCAGTTACTATGTTCAGTACCATCATGTCGTTTACTGGTGCTGCTCTCTGAGCAAATCGTTAACTGTTTTAACAGGATTGAAGGTAATCAAGGGAACCTCAACAAAAATGGTATTCCAGTCCGACATGGCACCGTTCCACAATCCTGGTAACTCCTGTGCTTTTAGCTGCCTACCATCCTTGCTTTTAATGGATATAAAGCCTGTGTGAGGGTCGCGGTACTTTAGCAAATCGAACTTGTTTCCATCTAAATCGGTAACTCCACAAACTAAATCAACCGGGTTGAAATGGGTGGCTGAATCGAGCAATTTTTTCTTCTCTGGATTTTTCAGGTCGATTTGCGATGTTTCAACAATTTGCAGGGAGGTTGTGCCATCGGAGTTTTTTGCCCAGAACGGACCGCCACCGGGTTCGCCTTCATTCTTAACCATTCCACAAACTCTTATTGGTCGGTTTAGCTTGCCAATGAGGTAGGGAAGAAGTGCCTGCGGATTTTCACTGTTTAAATCATCAGGAGGAAGAATACAGAGCTCGTTTATGGTAAAGTCTAGAACCTCGTTCAGAAAATCCATGGACAAATCGTTACTCTCCTCAAGTTGGCTGAGGTAATCGAAAATTAAGCTTTGGTAGCTGATAAGTAGTCCGGCTAAAGCCTTTTTATACATTACAGTATGCGGTTTAAGCCGGTCGGGAACAACATTGTCGATGTTCTTTATAAAAACGATATCGGAGTTTATCTCATTCAAGTTTTCGATTAATGCGCCATGTCCGCCTGGGCGGAAAATAATTTTTCCATCCCTATCCCTGAAGGGCTGGTTATTCTCATCAACAGCAATGGTGTCGGTTGATTTTTTTTGCTCGGAGTACTCAATGTGAAACTTAACCCCATGTGCCTGCTCAAACAGGGGAACAACTTCGGAAACTAGTTCTTGAAATCCATTTCGATGCTCGGGGGAAACGGTTAAGTGAATGTAAACATGGTTGTTTGGCATGCGTGCGTACTGGGCTCCCTCAACCAAATGCTCCTCAAATGATGTACGTGCCCCATCGGGATAGCTATGAAATTTAATTAACCCTTTTGGTAGCTGACCATAATTTAAGTTTTTTTCGCCCAGAAGTGCATTTAGTATTGCTACGTACTCCTTGTTTTCAATTAAGCTATCGAGGGGTTTACCATTGCTGAAAACATCAATAATTAAATCGTCGAAAAAGGCGAACTTATTA
>Ga0209203_1001061_pt1 | contig 20892 bp, 24 predicted proteins | sample AD_UKC109_MetaG_FD_184423 | JGI IMG/M metagenome (GOLD analysis project Ga0209203, IMG submission 184423) | Active sludge microbial communities of municipal wastewater-treating anaerobic digesters from Hong Kong - AD_UKC109_MetaG (SPAdes)... | ecosystem: Engineered > Bioreactor > Anaerobic >... | reverse complement strand
ACTGTGCGAAATTATAAAACCATCAGGTAAACAAGAATGCGAAGAAGGATATATAACCCGGAGTAACTAAGAAAAAGTAAAAAATAAAGACCATGAACAAGATCACAAAAAAGGGGAATCGCAAAAAACGAATCCCTTGAAAATAAACTTACTGTAAGACCGTATTACCCTATCTCCCCAACCCAAACCGCTCCGAATTCCTTTTCCAGAAGATCCCGGGTGTCCGGGTGGGCGGCAATAAGCAGGCCGCCGCTGGTTTGGGGGTCGCAGAGCCGGAGTTTTACCGGGTCGGGCAGGGTGCCGCCTTCCGGGACCCCTACAATTACGGTGTTGTCTGCGGCTGAAAAGGCCAGGCGGTGTCCGTAGCTGGCAAAATTACGGTGGGTGCCTCCGGGGATGCAGTCCAGGTCAATGTATTTGTCAATGCCGGGGATCAGGGGTACGTCATCCACCCGGATACGGGCGGTATAGCCGGAGCCTTCTACCATTTCCAGGCAGTGGCCCAGCAGACCAAAACCAGTAACATCGGTCAGGGCATGTACACCGGGCAGCAGTGCCAGCCGGGGACCTTCTGTATTCAACCGGGTCATCAGTTCCAGAGCCCTGTTTACATGTTCTTGTTGAGCGACTCCTTTTTTTACGGCAGTTCCTACTACCCCTATGCCCAGGGGTTTGGTGAGGAACAATAGATCCCCTTTTTGTATGGTGTTGTTCTTTTTTACAAGTGCGGCAACCATGATTCCCGTAACGGCCAGCCCGAAAACCGGTTCTGATATGCTGATGCTGTGTCCTCCGGCCAACGGGATTCCGGCGGCGGTACAAACGGCCCGGGCCCCTTCCAGGACTTTCCCGGCTACGCTAGCCGGCAGCTTGTCCAGCGGCCAGCCCAGGATGGCAATGGCCATCAACGGATTTCCGCCCATGGCGTATACATCGGACAGGGCGTTGGTGGCGGCAATACGGCCAAAATCGTACGGGTCGTCCACAATGGGTGTAAAGAAATCGGTGGTGCTGATGACGGCTTTCCCGCCGCCAATCTCGTAAACGGCCGCGTCGTCGCAGGATTCGTTGCCCACCAGCAGCTGCGGGAACTCACTTATGCCTGGCCCCTGCGTCCGCGCAGTAGAGGAAAGGCTTTCCTGAATGATTTCCCGCAGCTGTGCGGGGGAGATTTTGCAGCCGCATCCCGCTCCCGGGCTAAATTGTGTTAAACGTACCGATTCCATAGTTCTTTTTTCTTATTTCCAATTGGTAAGTATAAGCTTTGTCGTAATAGGCCAGGCAGATTTCAAGGGCTGTCCGGATATTTCCGCAATGGCATGCTTCAACCGCTTTTTGGCATTGATCATACCCCAGCCTTTTTTGAATTTTCAGAATGGTGTTTTCCAACAGGCGGGGATCAAAACCTCCATATTCCCGCATCAGGCGTTCCACCCGTTCTTCCAGGGGAGTGTCCAGCAAGTAGAAACGGGACTGTTGCATTTTTTCCCACAGACCCGCCGGAAGGCTGCACCGGCCCACATTGCGGCTTTCGTCTTCCAGCCACACGGGCCGAGTGGGGTCCATGCGGGAAAATGCGTCGTAGAGCAGATTCTGGAAATGTTCGGTGGAAGGCTGAGGCGGAAGCCCCAAATTGCCGAATGCTGAGCCTTTGTGCCCGGCCAGCCCTTCCAGGTCAATCACTTGTTCCCCGGCGGCGGCCATTTGAAGCAATCGCTCCGTCTTTCCGCTGCCTGTCAACCCGCCCAGCACATTCAGGGAATGGGGCAGGTTTTCAAAAAAGCCGAGTAGGTGGTTGCGGTAGGCTTTGTAGCCGTTTTCCAAGGTATAGCAACGGATGCCCACCTTTTCCATGAGCCAGGCCACCGAGGCGGAGCGCATCCCGCCGCGCCAGCAATACAGCAGCAGAGAACCGCCGGACGCAGTTGCAGAACCTCCGGCAGCACCAGCAGCTCCGGAACCCGCAGCAGATCCTTCGGTGGCAGCAGCAGGCCCGCCGGCACCAGTTCCGCCCGCAATTTCAAGGCCGCGGCGGGCCATGGCTTCCAGGCGGGGGCCGGTTAGCTCCAGGCCTTTGAGCACGGCGGCGGTGCGTCCTTTTTGCACGTACAGGGTCCCCACCTCTGCCCGTTCCCTGTCGTTAAAAAGGGGAAAAAGAAACGCCCCCGGCATATGCGCTTTTTCATATTCCGCGGGCGTTCTCACATCGGCAACCGGTATGGTGCGCGATTTTTCTAAAAATTCTTCAACAGAAATCGGTTCCGTCATACCGCAAAGGTATGAAAAAACCGGGTTACTTTTTGCGCTCTATCAGGTAGGCAACAAACAGTCCCAGGCCACCGAAAAGCAGCGGGCTGGCCAACATCAAAAATCCGTTGATCCCGTCATGCATGGAACCAAATCCTGTTCCGGGATACCAGGCAGTAAGTCCCAGCCAGACTACCAGCAGTCCAATTCCCAAACCAATCAGCAAACAGGCAGGCCTGAGGATCCCGCGGGGATCTTTTTTTAGACTGACTTCCCAGTTGGGATTGATTTCTTTAAAGGCAGCCAGTGAATCCGGGCTCATGGAAGCCAGGGTTTCCAGAAAACGTGTTCTTTCTTTTTTTGTTGCACTGCGATCCCAGATCGCATAGACAAAATAAAATACAGATGCAACAATCAATACAGCAGTTAAATCCATTTTTTTTCTAATTTAGCGTTCAACATTTATAAACTTCATCTCTTTGACGTAACATTCCTTTTTCGGTTACACCCATTGTAACTTTTTTTCCGTGTTTGCGTCAAAAAGACAAAGCAGGCCGGCGGTTTGACACAGGATATACCTTACATACAAAAGACCCTGAGCGGAGATGCTCGTGCCTACGGTGCTTTGGTGGATAAATACCAAAGCCTGGTTTTTGTTTTAGTAAGGGGTATCTGCAAAACCACGGTAGATGCGCAGGAAGTGACACAGGATGTGTTTTTGAAAGCTTACGAGCAATTGCATACGTTTAAAGGAACGGCTTCTTTCAGGACATGGCTTTATCGGATTGCATACAACACGGCAATAAGCCATATAAGAAAAACAAAGAGCCGCGGAAAAGCCGGAGACGCATACATGCAAGAGGTAATGCACACCGGGAGCCCACTGGAGGAAGAGCGCGATACGGAACGCGAAGCACAATACGAAATACTCAGGCAATTGGTGGATGAATTGCCGGCTGCCGACCGAATGCTTATAGAGTTGTATTATTATAAAGAAATGAAAATGGACGAAGTGGCTTATATCTGCGGTTTGACGCAATCCAATGCCAAAGTGCGCATCTTCAGGATTCGTCAGAAATTACAGGAGGCCATGACAATATAAAAAGAATGAACATGGATACATTAAGGGATTTCTTTGAAGACAAACGCCGGGAAACGGAACAGGAAGCAGTCCTGATTCCGCCTATGGGAGCGCAACTGGCTGCCATGATAGAAACCCGGCAGACAGCCCGTCGCAAACGCATGATTTATTTATGGATTGCGGGCGGCTTGGCATTTGTTCTTGCCGCAGCAGGTGCCGGTCTGTATTTCCGCACTTATGTAGGCTCGTTTTTCTCCCGCCTGGGAGAAAGTTTCGCCAGCCTGGGAGAAATTTTTGCCCGGGTTACGGAAAACATAGCGGATTCTCTGAGAAGCATTGGCATTTCACTGGCAACCACTGTATCGGGCGCACGGGAAACAGCTTCAAGTGGCATTATAGAAAAGGCCACCGCAGAAGTTTCCGGGTGGCCTGTTCAGGTATGGTACGTGGTATTTCTGGTGGGGGGCGTTGCCCTGCTCCTGGGAGTGGACCGCCTGGTCCGCCACCGTAAACCCGCTTAATCGTTATACATCTGGGGAATGTCTACCGTGTTTTCGTAATCACCCAATAAATAGCGCGAATAGTAATCGGCCATTCTCCAGAAAAAATATTCTGTCATATCGCCAAATCCGTGCCGTTGTCCCGGCAGGATCAACATGTCAAAACGTTTGTTGGCGCGAATCAGCGCATTGACCACCCTCAGGGTGTTTCCCGGATGCACGTTGTTGTCAATGTCTCCGTGGATCAGCAGCAGCCTGCCCGAAAGGTTTTTAGCCAGTTCGGAATTGGTGTCTATGCTGTATTTGAACGTGGTATCTCCTTTGGCCGTGATCTCTTCAAGCACTCCGTGGTGTTTTTCACTCCACCAGCGGTTGTAAATGTTGTTTTCGTGGTTTCCGGCGCAGGAAACGGCCACTTTAAAGAATTGGGGGTATTGCAGGATGGCTGCCGTAGACATGAAACCGCCGCCTGAATGCCCGTGGATCCCCACCCGGGAAATGTCAATGAAGGAGTGGCGGGATGCCAGTTGTTCAATGGCGTATTTCTGGTCTTCCAGTCCGTAATCGCGTAAATTCCCATAACCGAAGTTGTGGTACCATTTTGACCGGTTGGGGTGACCGCCCCGGTTTCCTACGGATATGACAATGAATCCCATTTGTGCCAGCCGGTCCAGCCTGTCCATACGCTGGCTCCAGGCCTGTCCGGGTCCTTCCACCTGGGGACCGGGATAAACGTATGTAATGATGGGATATTTGCGTTCGGGATCAAAGTCAAAAGGCTTGTACATGATGCCGTACAGGTCTGTAATGCCGTCGGCGGCTTTTACGGTGAAACGCTCCGGGAATTTGTACCCGGCTGCCAAAAGCAGGCTCAGGTCCGTTTCTTCAAGGGTGAGGATCTTTTTCCCGGTATTGTCGTACAATTCGGACACAGGAGCTACATCTACGCGGGAACGGTTCATTACGAAATATTTCCGGGTATCACTCATGTCTGCCGTGTAATGAAATTCTCCCGGGGTGAGCAAACGTACCTGGCTGCCATCCAAACGTGCTGCGTACAGGTGTTCGTAATACGGATCAATCCCAGTGTCTTTTCCGCAGGCGGTAAAGTAAACGGTGCGGGCAGCTTCATCAACGCCCAGGATTTGTTCCACATGCCAGGGTCCGGACGTAATGGCATTTATTTCATTCCCTTTATTGTCATACAGGTACAGGTGTCCCCAGCCTGTTTTTTCAGACCAGTGAATCAATTCTTTCCCGTTGTTTGCCAGAAACAGGGGGCGTGTTTCCACGTAAGTGTTCAGGCGTTCTTCAATTACGGTTTGTGCCGTGTCCTGCGCAATTTCCGCCCGGCAAAGATCAATGCGTTTCAAGTCCCGGCTGGTACGGTAAAAATAGAATCCGGTATTGTCTCCCTGCCATTCCCAGCTGCGGTATTCATCGGACATTTTCCGTTTTTCCATGGGTTTGTAACTCAATTCCAGGGTCTGGTCTTTGAAGGCAGCTGTCTCTATGGTTTTCCATGTTTTGTCTTCCATATTGAAGACCACCAGGGAATACTGGGGCATATTCTTTTCTCCCGGCATTTCGTATTTGTAGCGTTCCAGTTTGGGACGCGGCTGGGCAAGGACATTGACTACAAAAAGATCCTGCACCTTGGTCTCATCGGAACGGATCAGGGCAAAATGTCTGGAATCCGGGCTCCAGATCAAACCCCGGACGCCGGTGCGTTTGTTCAACTCGGTGGAATCGGCATAAAAATCCTGGGATCCCGATCCAAAGGCAAAATCGCGGGTACCTTCCGTGGTCAGCTGATGTTCCACAATGGTGGAGTCTTTATCGTCTTTGCGGGCTTTTTCAAAGTTTTCCCAATCCATCCAGTAAAGATTGAAATTGCGGGAAAAGACAACGTATTCTTTGTTGGGGGAAATATTGGCCCAACGGGGTACGGGATCTTCTTTTTCCTTATCTTCCAGCCAGGTGAGGGTACGGGTTTTCCAGCTGTAATCAAAAAAGAACAGTCGCGGTTCCTTGCCGTTCTTTCCGCCCGGCTTTTCGTCTTTTTTCTCTTCGTTGTCTTTTTTCTTCTTTTCTACCATCTCTGTGCCCTGGATGTAGAAAGTAAAAGTCTGGTCGTCTTTTAGTTCCAGATCTTTCAAGGGCAGATTCTGTGCGTCAAAGGGATCTTTTACTATGCGGGTAAGTTCAGCGGCCAGCTTGTCCCTGTCAAAGAGTTCGGTACGGGTACCCTTTCCGGGATCGGTAACATACCAGTTGTTGCCTTGTGGTGTTTTGTATTCATACCAGAAAAGGTCCGAGGTTTTAAACCAATTGGGACGCACACTGGTAGAGAACACCATTTTGTTGATCTTTTTTGCAGAAAAACGTGAAGCCAGTTCGTAATTGGCTTTTTCGCGTACCGGCCCTCTCTGCGGTTGTGCCTGTAGTGAAATACCGGCAAGAACAACCAGGCCCGACAGCAACATCCTTTTCATTATCATAGATTCAGGTTTTTAAGGTTTATATTTTAATGATGATTTTTCTTTTATACAGGGCTATGGCCATTAAGGTAAACAAGGCCACATAAATGATGGCATAAGCCAGAGATCCTGCCGGGTTATCCCCTAATACGGGAACACATACATTGTGGTAAAGCCAACTCAGCGGGGTTGCCGTTCCCCCTGAAGCCGTTTGCCAGTGAATTAGCCGTCCGAACACTTTTGCAAAAAGGCCGGACATCACAAAAGCAAACAACGGGTTGAGCCCCAGTGCTTTGAATGGCATGAACCATTTTTCTTTTCCCTTAATGTCAATCAGGTACACAAAGAAGCCCAGCATCAACAGGGTCCAGCCTCCGGCATACAGCACATAGGAAGCAGTCCACAACGGTTTGCTTATGGGCAGCCAGATGCTCCAGATCATGGCAGCACCCAGGCTTACCAGGCCCCAGGTATAAAGACTTCCTACCGCATCAATCTTAGCGGTGCTTTTACGGATGCAAATCCCGGCCAGGTAACCCATCAGGACGGTTCCGGCCCCGGATAGCATACCCAATACCCCTTCGGGATCAAAAGGCAAGCCGTACCCCCGGTAAAGATGACCGGGTCCTACCAGGAACAGGTCCAATATGCGGGCAAAGTTTGTCTCCCGGGAATAGGGGTCATCGCCTCCGAAAAAGTACAGGAGTCCCCAATGAAGTAATAACACAAAAGCGAAAGCCCATACAATGCGACGTGGTTTTTTAAGCCAGAGGGCCAGGGTTCCGCCCAGGGCATAAGCCATGGCAATACGTTGAAGTACCCCGAATATGCGCAGCTGCGAATAATAAGAGCCCAGGTTTTCCCAGAACGTCAAACCGGGATCCGGTTTTACAAGGAAAAAGGGAAAAGCGTTCAACAGCAGACCTATTAAAAAAATCAATACGGCCCGTTTATACAATTTGGCATACCCGCTTCCCATGGAAAGGGTCCCGTCCAGGTACCTGGAAAAGGAAAAAGCCATGGCCGTTCCCACAATGAACAGAAAGAAAGGGAATACCAGGTCGGTAGGCGTACAGCCAAACCATTCGGCGTGACGTAACGGGGGGTAAATTTTACTCCAGGTTCCCGGGTTGTTAACCAGGATCATTCCGGCAATGGTCATCCCGCGTAAAACGTCCAATGCCACGTACCTGTTTTTTGTTGTAATCGAAGACATTTATCAGATAGTTTTTACAAATATACATTATTTGAAAGAAGCCAGGAAAACCGTACTCAATGCGGCGGTTTCCGTTCGTAATACCGATTCTCCAAGGTCCACGGGGGTACAGCCTGCATCCATTGCATCCTGAATTTCCCGTGGGGAAAAATCACCCTCGGGCCCTATTAAAAAAAGGATCCGGTTCCCTGTTTTTTGAATCCATTCCTTAACGGGACTGCGCCCCCGGTCGGTCCAAACACAGGCAATAGCCGCCGATGTGTCATCCAAAACCCCGGATTCCAGGAATTTGGAAAATGACACAGGCTGGTTAATAACGGGTATCTGGGCACGTTTGCATTGCTTCATGGCGGCAATGGCAATACGTTCGGAACGTTCTGTCTTGCACTGTTTTCGTTCGGATCGTTCACAGATCAGCGGTGTAATGACGTCAATGCCTACTTCGGTTGCTTTTTCCACAAACCATTCAAAACGTTCCATATTTTTGGGCGGGGCCACGGCTATATGCAAATGATAGGGCCGGGCACCGTAATTTTCCTGCCTGTCCGTGATCTGTATGCGGCACCCCCGGGGATCCGGGTCTGCTATTGTTCCGGTACACAAGGTGCCTTTTCCGTCTGCCAGAAAAACCGTATCGGATGCCTGTAGCCTGAGAACCCGCGTACAATGAGCACTTTCCTGCGGGGAAAGAATGTGTTCGGGTATTTGAATATCAGGTGCGTAAAACAAATGCATACAAACCTACAGGTTTAGCCATTCCTTAGGCAACGGGAACGATTTCCCGGTGGATTTATCAAAAGTTGACATGACACTCCGGGAGCGTACCCGGATATTTCCCTGTTCATCTACTATCTCCTGCAGGAAATGAACGCTGCGTTCCCCGGCTTTTTCCACAGAAGTTTCTACATAAAGCGAATCTCCCAAAAAACAAGGCATCATATAATCGTATTCTGTATGAACCAATATCAGTACCCGCATATCTTTAAAAAAATCGGGGCGGTAGGTTGACCGGCTCTTGAAAAAATCCGTACGGGCAACATCGCAATAATGCCCAAACATGACGTTGTTCACATGCCCCAGCATGTCTATGTCATTGAAACGGATCTGAATGGGTGTTTTTTGCATGGTTTTATGGATTAAGGTCTTATGATCTCAACTTCGTTATTGGGGCCCAGGCGTATGATGGAAGAGGGTTTCCCGGTGGCGTTTTCTTCCAAAAAACGGGGAGCGGTCCAGTCCGTCTTCCGTGCCAAAACCGGATCGATTTCAGAAAAACGCATCGGGGCTTTTGCCCCGCTGGTATTTGCCGAGGTGGACAACAAAGGCCTCTTTAATTTTCGGATCAACGCACGGCAGAATCTTTGGTCGGGGATCCGGATAGCCACACTTCCGTCCGGTGCTGCCACCCCCGGAGCGAGGTTCATGGCCCGCGGGTAAATGATGGTCAGCGGTTTATCGGCTACTGCAAGGAGTTCAGCAGCCATGGAAGGGATTTCCTCCACGTACCGTGCGATCATATTCAGATCCGCTGCCAGGACAATGTAATTTTTGACGGCGGGCCTGTTTTTGATTTCCGTCACTTTCTGTACGGCTTTCTCGTTGCAGGCATCACAGCCGATACCCCATATTGTATCTGTAGGATACAGGACGATCCCTCCGGCGCGAAGTATCTCGCCGGCCTGTTCCACGTGTGGATATATATCCCGGTTGTCTTTCATCAGGTCAATAATAAAGTCGGTTTCTTTTTTTCCAGTACCGGATCAGGAAATACCCGAAAATCATACCTCCCAAATGGGCAAAATGGGCAATGTTTCCGCCACCCACAAGTCCCAGTATCAGCTCAATGACGGCAAATATGATTACAAAATATTTGGCTTTCAGGGCTATCGGTAAAAAGATAATCCGTAATTCATTGTTGGGGAACAACATTCCGTAAGCCAGCAAAATTCCGTACACAGCCCCGGAAGCACCCACAGTGGGTGTATTCATAAGGATGCGGTAACGGGCCAGCGCGTTCATGGCATCGGGCCCGTTTTCATTAATGGCGTTGACCAGCGTCGAGGCTTCAATCCATTGTACGCCCATATGCAAGGCGGCGGCTCCTAATCCTGTCACCAGGTAATAGAGCAGGAATTTTTTGGGGCCCCAGAGCTGTTCCAGAACAGATCCGAACATCCAGAGTGCATACATATTGAACAGCAAGTGCCCGAAATTTCCGTGCATGAAAATATGGGTTACAATCTGCCAGGGCTTGAAAAAAGCAGAAGCCGGGAAAAAAAGTGCAAAATGTTCTAACATGAATTCCCTGTTGATCATGGTCAGGATCAACATGAATGCATTGATGATGATAATATTCTTGATTACAAGAGGTATGCTGGCGAAAAATCCGCCCCGGTTGTATTGGTACATCATTTATTTAAAAGTGTTATCAAGTTGTTCTATTGGGATTATGGTGGTGCAGGCCCTCCCGTCCGGGGTCCTGTCCGGATGGCTGCAGGCAAACAGCTTGTCAATCAGGGTTCGGTTTGCTGTTTGATTGCTTTCCTTTTCTGTTGCGGCCATCCTTCTTGCCAGTATGGCGGCCAGCCGTTCTCCGTAAACAGGGACGTTGTCTTCTTCTTCCGGGCCCGAGAGGATTTCCTTTACCGAGTCAATCACGGATTGTGCATCTACCGGGTGTTCCGGGGGTACGGCCGTGACGTTTCCCTGATCGTCTGTTTGAAAGCCCATTTGGAGCAGGCGTTTGCGGTTTTGTTCCAGGAGCAGGGATTCAGAAGGCTGCAAGTTTAGTGCCACGGGGAAGTAGAGTTTTTCCGGCACGGGCTTGCGGTCACGGAATTTTGGCAACAGTTCTTCGTAAAAGATCCGTTCCAGAGCCCGTTGCTTATGGACAATCAACAGTCCCGAGGCTACGGGGGTTACCAGGTATTTTTTCCGTAACGGGATCAGGGGTGTATCGTAGGTTTGTACCGGTTGTTCTTCAAATACGGGTAAAGATTCGTGGACGTTGTTTTCCCGGAAAGGATCAAATAGCGGGTCGTACTTCAGTTTGGGTTGGGGAATATGTTCTCCGGGCGCGGGAGGGACGGGAATGTGATGCTGCATGGCCCCTGTTTCAAAATCTATACTCGGCCCGAGTGCAAATTTGCCCACCGATTCACGGATCACTGCCTGAAGCATCTGGAAGATCACGGATTCATCTTCAAATTTGACCTCTGTTTTACAGGGGTGTATGTTGACATCTATAAGGGCAGGATCTGCTTCCAGGTAAATGAAATACGTAGGGACCCTGTCTTCCGGCAACAGTTTTCCGTAAGCATTGATTACGGCTTTGTGCAGGTAGGAACTTTTGAAATACCTTCCGTTTACAAAGAGATAACGATGTCCGCCTTTTTTGTAGGAATCGCGTGGACGGCTTACATATCCGCGGATACGCACCAAAGATGTATCTGCATTTATGTCCAGCAATTGCGCATTCAGTTCTTTCCCCAATGTTCCTGCAATACGGGCACGCAGCGTCTCGCATGCCGGCAGGTGGTAGACGGTGTTTTCGTTATGGGTCAGGGTGAATGTTATTTCCGGATGGCACAAAACAACACGGTGAAACGCTTCCATGATATGCCGTAATTCCACTGCCTGGGATTTGAGAAAACGACGGCGGGCCGGCACGTTGTAAAAAAGGTTCCGGACACACAGATCGGACCCTGTGTTGCATGCGATCTCTTCCTGTGAGGTGACAGCAGAACCGGCGATGGTGATCTGTGTGCCCATTTCGTCTTCTTCCCTGCGGGTGCGCAAACGTACATGGGCTATGGAAGCGATGGAAGCCAGGGCTTCTCCGCGAAATCCGAAAGTTTGAACTTTTTGCAGGTCTTCCACACCCCGGATTTTGGATGTGGCATGGCGTTCAAAAGCCATTGCGGCATCTTCCGGGCTCATGCCGCACCCGTTGTCGGTTACCTGCATTAAGGTGGCTCCTCCGTCGGTCAGCACCACGTCAATCCTGTCGGCTCCTGAATCGACGGCATTTTCCATCAATTCCTTTATTACAGAAGCCGGCCGCTGGATCACTTCTCCGGCAGCTATCTGGCTGGCAATATGTGGAGGAAGGACGTAAATCATCAGAATATTTTCATTAAATAGCTGAAGGCCTGTGTAAAGTACAGGGCCATGATCATGATCACAATCAAGGAGATAATGATAATGGCTCGTATGATCTTCTGTCGTGCCGGGTAGCGGCGTTCTACCTCGTGGCGGCGTTGGAATGACCCCCTGATGGAACCCCCGGGAACGTAAGGCTTGTCTTCATTGTGTTTTTCGGCAGCCACTTTTTCCCTGGATTGCCTTATCCGTTCTTCAAAAGCTTCTTTTTCCGGGTTCCAGTAACGGGGTTTGTAATTGAAAACCCGGTGTTGAGGTGTACGAAAAAAAGATATTCTAAATGCCATAACAGTAATTTTTTATAAAGGCAGATCCAATACAATACGGTCTTTTTCAATTTTTTCTACGGCATTCCCTTTTGTAATGCCGTTGATGATCATCATGCCCAGGCCGTCCGGGTCCTGTTGCTTGTTGAGTATGGTTTCAAGACTGGCGTTGGCTGTAAATCGTGTATGGATCTGTTTTGTTTTTTCCGAGTATGCAATAAAAAGGGTGATACCCCCTGTTTCCCGGAGGATCTCCCTGCGCCGGACGGTTTGGGGACTATTATCCGTTCCCATGCAAAGTTGCATGGTTTCTTCAACCAGGTGAAGAAGGGCATCCCGCTGTGCAGGCCCCAGGAAATGTTTTTCACAAAATTGAATAATATCTGTGGTAAGTGCGTAAATGTCGTAATGTTCGTAATCTTCTATATTCCATTCCAGGTTCCTGACACGGTTGATAAAAGTGCGTGTAGCCTCTTTTTCCGGATGATCAAAAATCTGAGAGGGAGAGCCTTCTTCGTAAATAATACCCTGGTCCATATAGAAAACACGTGAAGAAACGTCCCGGGCAAATTGCATTTCATGGGTGACGATGAGCATGGTCATCCCGGTTCCGGCCAGACGGCGGATGACTCCCAGCACTTCGCTGACCATGGTGGGATCCAGGGCCGAGGTGGGCTCGTCAAAAAGAATGATGTCCGGGTTCATGGCCAGGCAACGGGCAATGGCAACACGTTGCTTTTGTCCCCCGGACAACTCGGCAGGGAACGCTTTTTCCTTGGCTGCCAGGCCAACCAGGTGCAGCAGCTCGCGCGCCTTTGACTGGGCAAGGGCTGGTGTTTTATGAAGAAGTTTGACAGGGGCAAGGGTCAGGTTTTCCAGCACATTCAGGTGCAAAAAAAGATTGAAATCCTGGAAGACCATACCCATCTTTTGCCTTAGCAGGGACACGTTTGCGTTCGGGGCGGTGATTTCCTGTCCGTCAATGAAAATGCGGCCCCCGGTAGGAGGATCCAATAAGTTCAGACACCGCAGAAACGTGCTTTTTCCGGTGCCGGAAGGTCCAATGACAGATATCACCTCGCCCCGTTTGATATGGGCGTTTACGTCCCGGAGCACTTCAAGGTCTCCGAATTTTTTGGAGAGGTGTTCTACTCTGATCATACGGCCCGGCCTTTAAAGGTTTGGGATATATAGCGATCGGCCACCTTTGGAAAATGAAGTTGTTCCAGATCGTGGATTTTGGCTGCCAGGGTTTCAGGGGTGTCAAAAGGATCAACGGGACAAGTGACCTGAAAAATGATTTGACCGTGATCGTACTGGGGGTCCACAATGTGGATGGTTATTCCGGATTCCTTTTCCCCATTCTGAATGACGGCCTTGTGAACACGTTCTCCGTACATCCCGGAACCGCCGTATTTGGGGAGCAGGGCAGGATGAATGTTCAGGATCTTGCCCGGCCATTGGCGGACAATGTGTTCGGGAATCTTCCACAGGAATCCGGCCAGTATGATGAAATCAATTTTATAATTTTTCAGGGTGGAGGAAAGGCTGTTTTCGTGATCGGGATTTTCAAGTTCTTCCCTGGAAAAGATAATGGAAGGGATGTCAAGCTGCCGCGCACGTTCCAGTACGTATGCCCCGGGTTTGTTGCATAAAAGCAGCACAACCTTACCACAGGTCAGATTGTGGATCAGATTTTCGGCATTGGTCCCGTTGCCAGATGCAAATACGGCAATTCTTGTCATAACTTACAAAGGTATGGAAAAATCGTTATTTTTGTGATATGATGAAAAACGGAACGAAATCTGATAGCCGTCAACGTGTTGGCGGGGGCGCATTTCCCCGTATAGGGAACGGATTTGACGTACATGCCCTTGCCCCGGGTCTGCCATTCTTTCTGGGCGGCGTACAGCTGGATCATTCAAAAGGCTGTATAGCACATTCTGACGGCGATTGCCTTATTCATGCCGTGTGCGATGCCATGATGGGCGCAATGGCATTAGGGGATATTGGTATTCACTTTCCTGACAGTTCTGAAGAATTCAGGGGAATTGACAGCAAGATCCTTCTGAAGAGAACGTACGACATGATCCGGGCTGCAGGATACAGGCCGGGAAACGTGGATTGCACGGTTTGTCTGCAGGAACCGAAGATAGGGCCTGTAATATCCCGGATGCGGAACATACTGGCACGGATTCTGGAAATGCCGGTCGGGTGTGTATCCGTGAAAGCTACTACAACCGAAAAGCTGGGATTTGTGGGCAGGGAAGAGGGGGTGGCCGTTTATGCTACCGTGCTTCTGTGGCCGGCAGACTAAATCGGGATTCTCGTTTGTGTGTTTCAAAATAATTCTTACTTTTGCAGCTCCGTAGCGGCGAGGTAGCTCAGTTGGTTAGAGCGCATGATTCATAATCATGAGGTCACGAGTTCAATTCTCGTCCTCGCTACACAGTAAATGAAGCACTTACGCGTATTGACGTTGGTGCTTTTTTCTTTTGGTGTAAGAGATGTGTAAAATTAGTCCTTGTCACACACTCAGGAACATTGTAAACGTTGGAGTTTTTCAATAACCACTTTCATGTCTAGCGATAAAGTATTTAATGTTGACACCCATACTCTGACAGTGATTGACTCAAAAGTAATATCCCCAAAAATAGAAAAGGGGAGGGGGGGTGTAAATGATAATACTGCTAAATCTTCTCCAATCATCACAAAATTTTTTTATTATGAAAACCACCTATCGGCAAAACTATGTAACAATGTTGTTACACTCTGGATGTGAACGGAATTCAGTATTATAGCTATATATTAGTTTATAACAAGAAACTTGTTTAATTACATTTTTGACTCTTTTGTAGACAACGTCATTTCCTTCGCCTCCTCTATATTTATCCTTCCATTATAGCCATGTTTATGAAGAAGATTAAGAAGATGTCCTCCATTAAGCAGTTTTATGGGTTTATCCTTAGCAAAGGTATAAGAATCTGCACCATAATCAGCTGTAGTAATCAATATTCCACTACTTGCACCTTCATTTATGATTGTTCCATATAAATCTCTCACTGCTGATACTCCCACAGTGTTAGTATACCGTTTTGCTTGAATAATAATCTTTCCTCCCCTTATAGGATCTGGATCGAAGGCTATAGCATCCACACCCCCATCCCTACTTGATTGCGTGACTTTAACCTCTCCCCCATTTACACTAAATTCTTTCTCAAAAAGTTCCCTGACAAGATGCTCAAAATCAGTCCAGTCTATTAAGGCAATATTTGTCCCAGAATCTAAGGAGACTGAATGTGATTCGATAAATCTTTGATCGGTTTTATTAAGGGAAAGAATGGGGACAATTGGTGAAATATCTATTAGTTTCGCTGCCGATACTCCCTTGAGATTTTTAAAACAAATCTTTGGGTCGACTTTTGATAAATCAATATTATGAAAAAGCTCTGCAGTTGTTTGAACTGAAAGAATACATTTTGTTTCTTGTTTTCCTATAGCTTTATTTAATGCAGTAACATAACCATTGAAGGTTATTGCTTTAATAAGACCCTTGTTATCGCTATTGAATACTTCATAAAGAGAACGTAGACAGATACAATATAATGTGTTTTCATAAGATTTTGAAATTACTGCATCCGGGAACGGAACCTCAACCACTTCATCTTTTGTAGAAATGTATTTATATTCTTTAATTTTGGGATAATTGTCTATAGATGGCATAAGGTAGTCGATAAGCAACATCCCGTTTTTAAAGGAGGATTCAATCTTTTTTTCAAAAAGATTACTATAATCGGAAGATGATAAGACCTTTACGGTATGACTTTCTATAGCATTCTCGTCTTTAATTTTTCTTGTGATATTTGGGATGTGTAGTAATATAGAACTATATAAATCTAGCTGTTCCTTGATTTCTGTATTAGCTATAAGGCATTTTACATAATTAGTAATTTTCGAATCAAGGGAAAATCTATCAAAATCTGAAAAATCCTTATTAGTAAAGGCCGTTGATGCCGTATAAGCCCCATTTTGAATTTTTTTAAAAATAAGTCCTTCAATAATCATTTGGGCCTTGTTACATAGCCTGATTGTAAAGTCATTGAATCCCCAGCCTCGAAGAGTAGAGATCACACTTGCGATATCAGTATTTTGGTTGAGGGTGATTTCGATAACTTGATTTGTTCTGAAGGAGCATTGAGCGTTGATGGAGTTGAGATAATTCTGGATTTCAGCATTTTTAATGGCTGCTTCAAGTTTCTCCAATTCTTCGGCAGCATTCTTTTGTGCCTCCAACTCTTTAAAAAGACGCTCTTGTTCCTGAGCTAATAGTGTGGCTTTTGCCTCTTCTTCCTCCTTTTGAAGTTCTAGTCGGACCTTCAATTTCGCATGTCTCTCTTTTTCTTCTTCTTTTTTTGCATAATAATTGAGAACCCAAAAAAGACCTCCAATTCCAAGAAGAATTAAAAATATCCACCAAAATTTAACAATGAGTATGCTTCCAACGGCAACTATAATCACTAATAATGCAAAACCGCCACTATCATTAGCCATAGATACTATCAGTTAAATTTTCAATAAGTTCATCAATATTCTCGATTATAGATTCAAAGTTCTCCATATCTGTTTCACATTGGTCGACTTGTTCAGTATACATGTCTTGAAGTTCTTCTTGTCTATCAGTGAGTTCAAGTTTCATGTCATAACTATCAACTTTAGACTGTGCCTTATCATGAATAATTTTGATCTTTTCATATTCTTTCTGAATCTCAATTTTATATGATTCAGCTATGATTTTAAGCTTCTGAAGTTTGATCTGTACTGATTCTTCCATAGTCCGATTCTTGATAGATATAACTCGTAATTAATCGTAATAAATAATTAGCTAAATCGTTCTTTAGCAAAGATATAAATAATGTTATAAATACTATTTATTTACATACAAGATTCTCATAACTCTTTGGGATTTTTTGGAACTAACCTAAGTCACCAGTCCAAACGAAAAGATGCAAAAGTTGGATACAAATAGAGCACACCTTCTTTTATCGTGAACATATAATTTATATGCTCTTTTTGTTTGATTAGTCATTATTGTAATATTGAATTTGTATGTGTTATATTTTACCAATAATTTTTGGGTTGAGGTATTGCTCTCTCATTGCAAAAACCCGTTCCAGCATTCTGGTATAGTCCCTGACATGAAGGTCCTGCATTAATCGGCATGCCATAGCAGCAGCAGAACCAACTGATGCACTGCTTTTTGGGAAAGCAATTTGATAAGCCTTGGCCTGTGGATATCCCAATAGTAGGACTAACTGAACAAATAGCCTTGTCTCAGCATCCAGCTGACGGTTAAAATCCACTGGAGCTTTTTCTGAGTTACACTTCATTATTCGTTTTTTCATAGCCTAATTCATAAAGGTCTAAACGAATGACTTTGGTGTTATCCGCTAAATAATTCCACGGCCATAGACAGAGGTTACTGGTATTAAATAAGATGGTGTTGTTATTATCCATAAAAACAATGGCACCGAAGCTTTTTTCCCATGCTCCTGGGATACAAATATTATCATACTTATACATATTTGGAACCAGCTCAACCATTCTGATCTTCAAGTTTCCCCGCTTCTTGTTGTATGTTATGTTAACAGTATAAACATTATTGTCTGTTTTTTGGGCTGAAGAAACGATTATTCCTTTTGTCTCTAATTCTTTAACTATCCTATTTTTAATAATATCCATTGTATAATTCCTCCTTGCCCCACATGAGGCGTTAAAATTTGCCTTGTTGTTGTTAATTGTACTGTTATTTTGGTTGTCACAAAATGTCTTCTTTTGTGACAGGCTTGTGACGGCTTTGTGACGGTTTAAATATCTGAAAAATATACTATTATATATTATATTATAAAAGTTAAAAAGAATATTGTATAATACACATATATGTAAAAGTCTTTTAATTTTCTGTGACTTCTGTGACAGCGTCATAAACATCATTATAACTGTGTGTAAACCTGTCACAATTATTGTAACATGTCACAACTGAATGTATAAACACGCCCAGTCTGACTCTGGCCAGGAATCTTAGTATATCGCACAGGATTTACGCTTGGTGATACACAAAATTCGTCTCGCAAAGCCTGTTTTATTTCCGAAATCTTGTATTTGAAGTGCAGCATGCCTTGTAGGTCAGTAAGTGTTGCCTTGAATTGGCCTTCATTGTACAAACGATCTGCTATGGTCTCGTATAGATCTTTAGTGCAGTTACTTCGACTCTCCTTAACAACCGCTTGAAGAGCTTCTGTGCTAATTTCTTGAGGTGCAAAATACATACGTGAACGCGGTTCGGGTAACTTATAAGTTGATAAATAATAAGCGACAGCGGGCGTTTCCGATTCCAGATTTTTATTAAAGTTCGGATCATATTCTGTCAGGGGGGATAACTTTCTTACCCAGAAACGAAGGTCATTGCGATTTGCCCGGATGAAGGTCTTTTCATTATTTGACAACAGAATAATTTTTACGAAGGACTGAAAACTATAGGGCTGCTGATATTTTGCGTTAATTGTTACCGTACGTGCAGTGCTGGCTGCTTTTAGCTTGGTTAGCGTAGTGTCGGTTTCGTTAACTTCCTCGAAGACAGCGATAAGAGAAGATACCCAAGTGTTGAATGGTGAGGATAGATCTTGTTGACCATAAAACCCAACATTCTGTCCGAAAAGATTCGCAAGGGCATTGGCGAAAGTTGTTTTTCCTGTGCCATTTTCTTCAGAAACCAAACATAATATTGGTAAAATTTGTAAGGGATTTTGGTAAAGTGCTGCCAAGTACTCCCATCCCATGTTTTCCTGCTCACCAAATACTTTATTAACCAATGATTTCCAAGTTGGGAAGGGCCCCTCTTTGACAACAAAAGCTAGTGAATGATAACGATTTACGCACTTCCCGATAACTTCTTGAAAGTCAGTGTGAGAGGGAACGACAACTCTGTTATCAAATGAGGGAATATTGCGAAGATATTCTCGCCCAAAGTCATCGATAATCGTTTCGCGGCGAATAGGTTGCCAGTGAATGTAAGGACTACCATTAACCGCTACTGAGGTTATTTTTTTTTCATAGGCGTCCCCAACTCGCCGAATTTCCTCTACGCCACTCATTGTCGGATAGCTTTTTCTACTGAATCGGAATCGAAATATACCCTGTTCCCAATAGTCCAAAAGGGAACAAGATTCAGATTCTTAAGCTTCTGTGCAGTTGAGGTTGAGACTCCTAGATATGCTGCCAAGCCGCGTATACCACGAATTTTTTGGGAATTCTCCGGTTCTTTTATCTGTTGGTTGGCTAGTTTTTCGGCAATTAGTGCCGCAATTTGTCTATAATCGACATTCAATGTAATTAATTGTTCCATAATTTGTGTGTTTATTTAGTGCAAAGATACGTCAAAATACATTCTTAACAAACAGATAAACAGACACATACGTGTATTATAACGTGGTGAATGCCACGAGATAATACATATTGGAAATAAATACGTTAGTTGGTTTTGGACAAAGAAAAGATATAAATAAATTGATTCTTACAATATTGGAATAGAACTATTCTAGACGAAACATCATTTTTTTAGTACTACCATACCTTAGTTCATCTTTAATCACTTCATATTCTTCAGAAAAATCTATATTTAGATAATTAGAAAAAAAATCCATCGCTATGTATATGTCATCATATCGAGGATCATCTGTTGGTAAGTATGGGATTAAATCGTTGTCTTTTATAAACCGATATAATGGCCGAAGCTTTTGGGCTAATTTATAATTAGCTGTTTTTCGACTTTCTTTTTCTTTATTTTTGACATTTCCAATTCGAAGCCTTTTCATGGTGGGCCTGTCCAGTCCTTTTTTGAGCGCTTTTGCTACTACCAGATAATCAGGATTATCTTTTGATAATTCAATATTTCCACACAAAATAGGGTATTTTTTCAGACGAAGAAAAAACAAAACATTGCAGCCCTCTGTTTGATCAGCGTTGGGTGTTCTATAAACGCGTACCCCACGGTTTTTATCATTTCGATAAATCAAAGCTTGATGTACTCTCCTGTCTTTTATAACAAGAATTATCTTCCTGCAATCTTCCAAAGCCTTTTTACAACGGTTAAGTGTGTCTTTCAGCTTCATAAGGTGATTTCTATTGGCAGGATTAGTAAGAGTCCGGTATTCTTCTACTGTTGGCTGAATAAGGAAATAATAGCGAACTAAAGCCTCTCTAAAATTATGTCTACTATTTCCTCGCGCCTCCATATAGTTACATATATCCAAAATTCGCCGATGAACTTCTTCCGGAATGTCCCAATAATCTATTGATTGATTGGTCCCCGAAAAAGGATACTGTTTTCCATCTACTCCTGTGGAAAACATTCCTTTCCTTAATGAATCCTCAACATTAATATATTCTAACAATTCATGCTGAAGTTCTTTAGAAGGCTTCTCGTCTGGAATAAGAGTTTCTAGGTTGCTATAGATTTCATAAAACTTGTTATCGCCGGCTATGTCTAAATATTCATCCAGTGTTGGCTGCCTTTCTCCCTGCAAGTGTGCTTTCAGTTGCTCCATAGTACTATCATATCCTTCAGATACCCACTCGAAGCTATTCTCATATTTTAATATTTTTTTTCACTAGTGTCCCGTTAAGATTCGCTGAAACTGAATAAGTTAGGAAAATCATCCACGGGAGTTGAAATTTGATATTTGTTAAACAATTGATTTACAGGGATTTTCTCAAACAGCACAAAGCCTATAGTCTGAGAAAAAGTATATAAAGACTGCTCAATACACATCTGTTTCCTGGCCAGAGCCAACAACAGGAAGTCGCAGACAGCAATCCAAATTTGAGTATAAACGGCATTCTCGGAAGTGCCATAGAAAGATTTGATATGAAGATGTTGCTTCAC
>Ga0209203_1001060_pt1 | contig 20893 bp, 11 predicted proteins | sample AD_UKC109_MetaG_FD_184423 | JGI IMG/M metagenome (GOLD analysis project Ga0209203, IMG submission 184423) | Active sludge microbial communities of municipal wastewater-treating anaerobic digesters from Hong Kong - AD_UKC109_MetaG (SPAdes)... | ecosystem: Engineered > Bioreactor > Anaerobic >... | reverse complement strand
CCATCGTCCAAACCCGAGGACCCGTCCGGCGTCCTTGGCTCCGGGTGGCTCAGCCACCCGGGTTCTTCAATCTGGAGATCAACCTGTTAAGCATCTTGTGGAGTCTGTTTGCCTGATCCTTTATCTGGCTGAAAGTCTCTTCATCTATATATTCAAACATCTTCGAGAGTTCGAGTTGTGTCATTGCTTCTCTTAGAGAGCCCTTTGCCAGGAAGAGAAACTGCACAAACTCTTGTTGTACTGACGGCCTGACCCTTCGGCGATATTAGAGGGAACGGAGATAACGGCTCTCCTTAGCTGGGAAGAAAGGCCGAATTTCTCGAAGTCAGGGAAAGTGGAGACAATCTGATAAACGTCGTAGACAAACTTCATACTAAGCTTATACACATCTAGATTCTGATAAGAATCGGTCATGAATACCACCTCCGGAGAAATGATAGCTCAAAGATGCTGTAAGTGTCTATCCAAGGACGAGGGACGGGTTCATGATCCTGGACGAAGGACGAAATCAACAGGAGGTAAGCATGGACTTCATACGAGAATTGATCTCGCTAATAGGAGTATTTGCAAGTTACGTAGAATCTCCCGGCAACGGACCGGAGAAGAAAGAGAAAGTGAAGCAGATGATAAAGGACGCGCTTCCAGATGAACAATGGAAGATCGATCCCGAATTCTTCGACTTCATCCTGGATGTCCTGATAGACCTCGTCGTCATGTTCCTGAACAAAGGCCTTTGGAAGACGGCGATGAAGGTGCTGGTGAAATGATAGCAATTTACAGATAGCGATTGAGAAACACAATGTTTCTTGGCGACTCGAAAACAAACAAACCCACTGTATAACACCTTCCTTTTATAGCCCGGCTTTGATGCCGGGTTTTTCATTAATGGTTTTGTCAGCGATTTCTATTCTTTGGGAATCGTCCAATTTGCACATTTTGCTCTAAAATGCTAGGTGTACATGAGTGTTTCTTGCCATTTAGAAAAATGGAATTGAAGCTGAATCCACGTTAGTTCAAGAAAGGCAATAGCTATTCTCATTGCTTACCAATCAGAGAAGTCTCTCATGAATGCCTATGATGTTCCAATCCAACGAAGTTATTTAACAATATTCCTTTCGAATTAATTATTGCCAACGCAATTCGAACAGTTGACGTATGGATTAACAGATATGTTATACTTTGTTGTGCCACAAATGGCAATTTCTAACCATTGATCATGGAATTTGCTTTACAGTCTGAATAGAAAGGATCAAGTGCATGGAAACTGAAAAAGGCGTCAGACATAAAGTGGTGGAAGACCACCAAATTACTGCCGTAGATTTGTTTTGTGGAGCGGGGGGGCTTTCCAATGGATTGAAAAAGGCGGGTATCAATGTCAGTCTTGGAATCGATGTCGATCCAGCCTGTGAATATCCATTTTCGTTCAATAACGGCGCTGAGTTTCTACTAAAATCCGTGGAAGAGTTGAATGCCGAAGAACTGGAGGGATCATTCAAAGAGAATGCCTTTCGTCTACTGGCCGGTTGTGCTCCTTGCCAGACCTTTTCCACCTACAACAAGAAGTCCGCACCGGAAGACAAACGGTGGTGGCTCTTGTTGGACTTTGCAAGGCTTGTCAAGGAAGTATCTCCCGAGTTGGTCACTATGGAGAATGTTCCGACACTTCGAAATCATGGAGTTTTCGAGGAGTTTCTTCGAACCCTATTTGATTCAGGCTATTGTGCGGATATCAATATCGTGAATTGCGAGGATTATGGAATACCACAACATCGCAGAAGACTTGTACTCGTGGCTTCAAGACTGGGACCTATTCGAATGATGACACCAGAGGAATTCGGTAGAGACAGAACCACTATCAGAGACTGGATTGCTGATCTACCGCCATTGCGTGCCGGTGAAACAGATAGGAAAGATCCCCTGCACCAGTCTTCAAGTCTATCGGAATTGAACAAGAAGAGAATCGAAGCATCGAGACCTGGAGGGTCCTGGCGAGAGTGGGAAGAGTCTTTGATTGCGAAATGTCACAAAAAAGAAAGCGGGAAGACCTATCCTGGTGTCTACGGGCGAATGAGTTGGGATGAACCAGCACCTACAATCACCACTCAGTTTTTCGGGTTTGGGAGTGGACGGTTCGGACACCCTGAACAGGATCGCGCTATCTCCCTGCGCGAAGGAGCTATTCTGCAAGGTTTCCCGAAAGACTACGCGTTTGCACCTCCCGGTGCGCCGATACGCAAGAAAGAGATTGGAAGACTTATAGGGAACGCCGTACCTCCTATGCTTGGAGAAGTCATTGGAAAGAGTATAGTGAATCATGTGAACTATTGGATCGATGAAACATTTGGATCCTCTCGGGAAGTGAGTGCAAACGATGGAACAAGCTAGTTATGATACCGAAAGCTATGAAAAAATCACATCCGTACCTTACCCGGGGCAGTTGGCCGAGGTTCGACGACGTCAGTGGGTTGTCGCCGATGTATCCGCTTCATCGTTCGGTTCGACCGAAAACGGCATACAACACCTGGTTTCCTTGATCACCCTAGATGAAGACACTCCTGGAGAAAGCTTGCAGGTATTGTGGGAGCTGGAGCCAGGAGCACACGTCATCGAAAAAGTGGGAATGCCTTCGATTACCGGATGGGATAGTAACGATCGATTGGAAGCCTTCCTTGACGCCGTTCGCTGGGGAGCATCGACGAACGCGGACCGTTCTTTTCTGCAGGCACCTTTCCGAAGCGGGATAAGTATCGAGGATTATCAGCTTGATCCTCTGGTTAGGGCTATCGATATGGCCCGCGTCAATCTCCTCATCGCGGACGACGTCGGCCTGGGGAAAACGATCGAGGCCGGTTTGGTAATCCAGGAATTGCTCGCTCGTCATCGTGCCAGAACTGTTTTCGTCGTTTGTCCTGCCAGCTTGCAGATCAAATGGCAGACAGAAATGCGGGAAAAGTTCGGACTCGAGTTTCGAATAGTCGATACGGAATACCTCAAGCAGCTTCGACGCACACGCGGTATCCACGCGAATCCATGGACATCCTATCCACGCCTGATAACGTCTATGGATTGGATCAAGAGCGGCGAAGGATTTCGGTTGATGAAAGACGTGCTCCCTCCTCGAATAACCTACCCACGTTTATTCGACATCCTGGTCGTGGACGAGGCCCACAACATCGCTCCATCGTCCGCCGCCAGATATGCACTCGAGAGTCAGAGAACACGAACGATCAGATTGCTTGCCCCTCACTTCAACCACAAACTATTTCTAAGCGCTACTCCCCACAACGGTTATCAGGAATCTTTCACCTCTTTGCTCGAGCTGTTGGACGATCGGCGCTTCGCCAGGACTGTAATGCCTGACGAAAACCAGCTCCATCATGTCATGGTTCGGCGCATGAAGAGCGATATCGTAGATGCAGATGGAAAACCGGTGTTTCCTGTGCGAACACTGAAATGTCTCGAGGTTGACTACTCCGAGGAGGAGCGAAGCATTCACGCCTTACTACACGAGTACACGGCAGATAGGGCACAGAGCGTCAGAGGCACGCGTTACGAATATGGAACCGATTTCATTCATATGCTTCTCAAGAAACGCCTCTTTTCCTCGCCCATGGCTTTCGCACTCACATTGGCGAAACATCGGGAGACTATCGAACGGGATATACTCAGGAACGATCCAGCCACCATGGACGATCGCATTCTTCGCAAGGCGATCATGAGAACCGAAGAAGAATATTCCGACGATTCGCTGGTCGAGGAAGCTCAACACGAAGCGATACAGGTGGCAAGCGAACTGGCCCCGAAGCTTTCGGACGATCAAAGAAATATGCTCGATCGTCTTTCCGAATGGGCCGAGAACGCGAGAAACCGAACCGACTCCAAAGCCAGAGCCATTCTAGAATGGCTAGTGAATCACCTGAAGACTGAAGGTCGTTGGAACGAAAAGCGCGTGATTCTCTTCACCGAATATCGAGCTACCCTCTTGTGGCTCCAGCAGATCCTGGCGGCGAACTGTTACGGTGGCGATCGATTGATGGTTCTGCACGGAAGCATGGCTCCGGAAGATCGTGAAAGAGTCAAGGCCGCTTTCCAGGCGGGGCCAGACGTTTCACCGGTTCGCATACTGTTGGCGACCGATGCAGCCTCGGAAGGTATCGACCTACAGAACCACTGCAACTACCTTATTCATGTCGAAATTCCATGGAATCCGAATGTCATGGAGCAACGCAACGGACGTATAGATCGCCATGGTCAGAAAGAGAAAATCGTCTTCATCTGGCATCCGGTTGGGAAAGATTTCTCTCACAATGAAGCCGCAGGATTCGTCAACACTGGCGATATCGCCGGTGACCACGAATACCTAATGCGTGCTGTTCTCAAGGTCGACACGATCAGGGAAGATCTAGGCAGCGTCGGGCCAGTTATCGCACGGCAGATCGAAGAGGCCATGCTCGGCAGGCGAAGCGACCTGGATACGGCCTCGGTAGAGAAAAAGGCCCTGAAGGATAGAAAACTCTTGGCAGCGGAAAAGCGTCATCGGGATCGAATAGCCCAACTGCACAAGAGGCTTGAAGAAGCAAAGGAAGACCTGCACCTTTCTCCCGAACGCATTTCGCGTGCAGTAAATGTCGCGCTGAATCTGGCCGAGAAACCCTCGCTCGAACCAATCGAATTGCCAGACGGAAGAGGGGTCGCCTTTATAGTTCCCGGTCTTCAAGGTTTGTGGGGTAGAGCCCTGCTTGGGCTTGAACATCCCCATACCCTCGCCCGTCGTCCCTTGACCTTCGATCACGAAAAAGCGAAAGGCAGAGACGATTTAGTCTTGGCTCACCTCAACCACCCGCTCGTGCAGATGTGCCTTCGCTTACTCCGGGAAGAGGTTTGGAAGCTAGACGACGTCAAGCGCCTGCATCGGGTCGCTTTCCGCAGTGTACCCGAGAGCGAAGCTAGCGTACCGATAGTAGCCGTCTGGTCTCGTCTGGTAATCACAGGTGACGACCACAACCGTCTACACGAAGAACTGACCCTCGCCGGCGGTGAACTGAACAAGAAGAAGTTCACTCGAATCCCCCAGATAAGCAGGCTGGAATCTCTGGTTGCCAATAGTTCACCGATGGAGCCCGATCAAGCTCTGTTCGACGACCTGAAAGAGAGTTTCACACTCCATGAGAACTCTGTCATAAATGCCGTTGAAGCGAGATCGAAAGAGCGCTTGGAGTTTCTAGAGAACACTCTCGAAAGACGAATGAGAAGTGAAATGAGTGATATAGAAACGATCTTCATTGAACTCTCTGAAAACATCAAAAGGGAACTCGGAAACGAGAACCGACAACTGGCGCTTTTCAGTGCAGAAGAATTGGGACAAATCACTAAAGACAGGTGCGCGTTGGAAGCACGCTTGTCGAGAATTCCCGAAGAATTGGAAAAGGAAAAGGCCTTGATCGAAAAACACTACGCCAACCCGGTCGCTCGCACTTTCCCTGTGGCGATTTTGTTTCTCGTACCACAAAGACTCACCTTACCAGAGGGGGAAGAATGAAGGCTTACAAGTTTTGCAACCTCAGGAATGCTGATTTGGTCGTCGATGCCATCTATGAAGGTGGTGCAACGGGCAATACCAGTGATGATCCCATAAGTCGTCTCCTACCTGGTTCGGGTAATGCTGGCGGATTCCGTTCAGCCGGAACCGGAGATGCGAAAAGATTCGTCGTCCTTTATTCCAGTGGTAGAGATATGAACTGGCCCGACAGTATTGACCTCAATATGGGTCAGTTTGTCTACTTCGGCGATAACAAGAAACCTGGTCAGGAACTCCACAAAACGCATGGGAATCGAATTCTCAGAAATGTCTTCGAGTGGCTACATGAGTTGCCCCACAAAAGAAATCTTGTTCCTCCCTTTTTTGTTTTCACTAACTTTCCAACGCGTAATTCGTCGAGATCAGTCCAATTCAGAGGGCTTGTTGCGCCTGGATACCCAGGAATGCCTCCGACCGAAGATTTGGTTGCCACCTGGAGGACTTCAGGTGGTCGGAGATTCCAGAACTATCGAGCGGTCTTTTCATTGTTGAACATTCCAGTTGTACCTCGGACTTGGTTGAATAGTTTGAGTTTAGGCGAAGAATATTGGGAGAGTATTCCTGAAACATGGCGAAAGTGGGTAGTGAAAGGGATATACGAGCTGCTTCGATCAGAACCGACCACAATTACTCGTACAACTGAGCAGCAAACGCCGAAAACCCCGGAAGAGATCGGAATTCTTGAAACTGTTTACCGGTATTTCAGTGATTCTCCGTTTCTGTTTGAGCGTTTTGCCGCCGAAATATTCAAGAAGCATGATGAACGTGTTTCGATTGATTTGATCACTCGCCCGACAATGGACGGTGGTAGAGATGCAATCGGGCGATACAGGTTTGGACTTGCTGACGATCCAGTACATGCTCATTTCGCATTGGAGGCAAAATGCTATCGTCCCCGAATACATGGCAGCAAATGTAATGTGGTCGGAGTCAAAGAAGTAGTTAGACTGATTACGCGTCTTAGACACCGCGAGTTCGGTGTTCTAGTCACCACTTCTGCTATTTCGAAACAAGCTTATCATGAAGTCCGCCAAGATGAACATCCAATCGTATTCATCACCGGAAAAGATATCGTAGACATCCTTGTTTCCTGTGGATACTCGACTTCAATACAGGTCAAGACTTTTTTGGAGAATGAATTTCCAAAGATATCACGAAGGGAAGATTGACTATGCCTCATGCCGAGTGGCTCTCTTTGGTCGAAATATCCGGTCCTTTCCTGACCGTGCCAGTTCTGGAAAACGCTTTTCCCCAAGGTCTTGAAGCTGTCGAGACACCTCGACGCCAAAGACTCAGGGCCGCCTACGATGAATGGCGCGAGGCGGTGGACCAGAAGGACGAAATGCTTGATGAATTGCACCGTGAATGGATCCGTCTGGTATTGAATGAACTGCTAGAATACGGTGAAGAATCCTTGGTGGAGGCAGACAAGTGGTCGGGCGAGCTACCGAGCGTTTCGTCACAGGATAGAGCCGGAGTATTCAAACCCGACTGGATCGTTCGTTCTTCCGCTCAAGAAAAGCCGCGGCTTTTCGTCGCCGTCCTTCCACCGGACACGGATTTCGACTTGATCCAGCGAAGCGACGATTGGCCACTTTCTCCGAGGGAACGGATGACTTTGCTCTGCCGCAATCATGGCGTGCGCTTGGGAGTAATGACAGACGGTGAACGTTGGATGCTGGTCAACGCGCCGATAGGGTCGTCATCCAGTCAGACATCTTGGTACGCACGTCTTTGGTTCCAGGAACCCGTCACACTGAAAGCATTTCAATCCCTGCTCGGTGCCAGACGTTGTTTCGGCCCGACGAAAGGCACCTTGGAATCGCTTCTGGACGAATCGCTCGAACATCAAGAAGAGGTCACGAATACCCTGGGAGAACAAGTTCGTCGTGCGGTCGAAGTGCTCGTTCAGTGCCTCGACAAAGCGGATGCTGATCGGAACCGCGAGCTCCTGCTAGATGTAAAACCCGAAGAGTTATACGAAGCCGGCTTGACAGTAATGATGCGGCTGGTGTTCATTCTCTGCGCTGAAGAGCGTGGACTGCTACTTCTTGGCGATCCTACCTACGACAGTTTCTATGCCGTCTCTACTCTGCGCAGTCAGCTTGAGGAAACGGCCGAACTCCACGGGCCCGAAGTGCTCGAACGGCGCCACGATGCATGGGCCAGGTTGCTAGCTCTGTTCCGGGTTGTATACGGTGGCATAGAACACGAGAATCTGAGGATGCCGGCCTTGGGTGGATCGCTCTTCGATCCGGATCGATTTCCCTTCCTGGAGGGCCGAGCAAAAGGAACAAGCTGGAGAAATACCGCGGCCGTTCCGCTGCCTATAGACAACCGGACCGTCATGTTGCTCCTGAAATCCCTACAGATTCTCGAACAATTTGGTGGTGGACTGTTGCTGTCCTATCGTGCACTCGACGTCGAGCAAATCGGACACGTCTATGAAGGTCTTCTCGAACATACTGTGGCCCGCGTTCAATGTGTAACCCTTGGCTTAAAGGGGTCGCATGATGCGAAGAACCCGAATGTAGCTCTAGCGGACTTGGAATCTGCACGACTCACCGGTGAATCTGATCTCGTCGAACTACTTGTCACGGTTACCAGACGAAGCGACAATGCCTTAAAAAGAGCCCTTTCAAATCCGATAGACGATTCGGTCTTCAGTCGAGTAGTGAACATCTGCGGTGGAAACAATGAATTGACCGAACGTATCGCACCCTTCACGAATTTGCTCCGCACCGATGCTTGGGACGACCCGATCGTTTATCGGGACAATTCTTTCATGGTCACCCTTGGGGCCGACCGGCGCGAGACCGGTACCCACTACACCCCGAAATCCCTCACCGAGAGTATCGTCACCACCACGCTCGAACCTGTGGTGTACATCGGTCCGGCAGAGGGCAAGACCCGCGAGAAATGGAAGCTCAAGTCTTCGCGAGCGATTCTCGATCTCAAGATCTGCGACCCGGCCATGGGTTCAGGAGCCTTTCTAGTCCAGGTGTGCCGTTATCTCGCCGAGAAACTCGTCGAAGCTTGGAATAATGAAGAGAGCACAGGAAAGGTAATAACCTTCGACGGCGAAGTACTTGACGAACTCGGTAAGAAAGAACCGATGCCATCCCAGCTCGACGAACGGCTGACTATCGCACGAAGCCTGGTTGCCGAGCGCTGCCTTTATGGCGTCGATGTCAATCCCCTGGCGGTGGAACTTGCCAAGCTCTCCATCTGGCTGGTAACACTCTCGAAAGGAAGACCTTTCGGTTTTCTCGACCACAATCTACGTTGCGGTGACAGTCTATTGGGTATCCATCGCTTGGAACAGCTGACCATGTTGAGCATGGATGCGGAACCCGGGCAACAGCATCAACTTCGCATGTTTGCGAGCAAAATAAAGGGTGCTGTTGAGGAAGCGATAGAACTGCGGAAACGACTGCGTGCCACGACTATTCGGGACATAAAGGACGTCGAGGCCATGGCCGAGCTGGATCGCGAGATGCGGCAGAAACTCGAATCCGTCGAACTGATCGCGGACGCCATGATTGGCGAGGCCCTCCGGTGCGGCGGCAATTCTCGGAATCTGGAACTCGCGCTGAACTCACTAGCCACTATGATAAATGACTTTTTGAGCGGCAATGTAAACATGGGCGATCAGATCGCCGATATTGCTAGAAATGATCTGGCCATCGATTTGCCTCCGGGCAAATCTCCCAGAAGGCCGTTTCATTGGGCACTTGAGTATCCAGAGATTTTCGAGAACGATCGTCAAGGTTTTTCTGCAATCATAGGAAATCCTCCTTATATGGGTGGAAGAGTTATTTCATCGTACACAGGACAGAGTTATTATAGAGCTCTTGATTCAATTCGGAACAATGTGCCTGGCTCTCCAGACTTGAGTGTATTCTTTCTGCTCAGGGCTTACTCGCTTCTTTCACCATCAGGATGTCTAGGATACGTCACAACTTCAGCAATAAAAGACACCGGAAACAAAGAGGTCGGTCTTGATCAAATATTGAAGAACAACGGGATAATATTCTTCGCGATTCCTTTGATGGCCTGGCCCGGGAGCTCTGCAGTATTAGTTAGTCAGTTTTCAATTGCGAAGGGCAGTTGGTTTGGAGAAGTAATTTTGAGAGATAGAAAGGTGGACTATATCTCAGGTTCCCTCGACACCTTGCAAGGCTCGGAGATTTTTGCTTTGAAATCCATGCGGAATCTGAAGTCTGACGGATACAAACTCATGGGAGAAGGATTTGTACTTAATCAACAGGAGATGCTAGATATTCGATTCAGAGAAGAAAACCCGGATGAGATACTACGTCCCTACTTCGGCGGAGACGACATAGTGGAGCTTCCATCATTGGAACCGAATCGCTGGGCTATCGACTTTGAAAACAAAACCTATGAAGAAGCTAAAAGATGGCCTGTTTCACTTGAAAGAGTCAAACAACTGGTAAAACCTTTTAGAGATCGCCAAAATGGGCAAATTCATCAAGACTGCTTTTGGAAATTCTGGGATATGCGTCCGAAGCTAAGACAAGCGCAATCTTCCGGAATATTTTACTTAGTGATGCCTTCGGTATCAAAGTACATTGTTTTGCGTCGTTATAGAGGAAAAGCAATTTTCAATCAGAAAACCAAGGCAATATTCTTCTCTGAATATGGTGAATTTGCGATTCTTCAATCAGACATACATGATTCATGGGCAAGATGGCGTTCAGGCTCTCGCGGAATTACACTGTCGTACTCCACATCGAAATCGTTAGATACATTCCCGTTCCCAAATCAAATCGATGCACTTGATTCAATCGGAAGGAAATACTACCAAACACGAGAGAAGATTCTGTCCGAAACGAGTATTGGTCCGACTCAGTTCTACAATGATATTCACAACCCTGACAAAACGGAATCGTATATTGCTGATTTCAGAGAGATAATTGCCTCTCTAACAGAAACTGTTCTGTGTGCATACGGTTGGACTGACATTATCACCAATCATGATTTTCGAACTGTTGCATCTCTCCCACAACATGATTGCATACGATTCACAATATCCGAATCAGCTCGCGATGAGATTTTGACAAGACTTATCGAACTAAACCATAAACGACATGAAGAAGGGGATAAGAGAAAACTGCACAGTAATCACACTCTCAAAAGTGCTTCTTCAACAAAGAGCGAGATGCACGAAAGTAGTTCACAATATCCCTCATTATTTGATGTCACATCCGATCATGAGCCCACTCGAAAAAACGCTGCTCAACTCATCCTTGATTTTCTCACTATATCAAATGCCTGGCATGCAAAGGAGACTATCCTTAGAGAAAGTGGTATTCCAACGAACCAATGGCAATCGGCTATTAATATGCTTCTTGCCGACGGCTTCGTGGAACGTCGAGGCGAACGACGCAGTACGAGATACCGAGCAGTAAAATGGAGGGTTTCGAATGAGCGACAAACGCTTCCCTGAAAGCTCAAGGATTACCGTAGAAGACTTTGTGGCATGCGGATGGAAGGAGATTCTCTCCACCGGTTCTTGTGAGGGATATTTGTTCATGTCGCGGGAGTTTTCGTCCGCAGCTGCCAAAGCTATGGAAGAAAATCGATGTGCTCATGGTAAAGTTCTGCGGTTATTAGCGGATGCGTGTTCTATGCTGCTTTTTCCAGACAGCACGAATGAACCTTTCAGACCAATGATAGTGATGAAGGGATATCGTTCGGCTATTCCTGACGACATGTCCGACGACGATATACTTTTCTTTTCTCGGATAGTCGATCAAATCGACAATTCTTGGCTGAAAGCACGCTTGGCTGATCTTGTTTGGCTTAGAAATCGTGCGCTTGGTATAAGATTCGCCTTGATTGCGATAGACTCATACCGCTCTATAGAGCCCAACATCTATTACTGGCTGAGTGGTGGGTGTGAATGCTGGAAGCGCGCCATAACTTTGGCTCTAATGCTCAAGAAAGGGGCCGAAGACCGATTGATTGAAATGGAAGCTGCATTGGTCACTCGCTTCGAAACTGCAACTCTAGAAGAAGGATCTCTCTCCTTGCAACTCTCGGATCTGCTGATGAAATATCGACTCGGCAGAAGGAAACCCAACCAAATAGCTCAGAAACTAGAGTCTTTGGCGCAAGAATTCAATACTGCTGGTGCTTTGCATCAAGCTCGAGAACACTACAGGGCGTCAAAGAATTGGTTCGATATTTCCGGCAATAACTCGAAATCGACCGAGATGACTATTCGTGTCGCCGAGAGTTGGGTCAGGGAGGCAATTGCCAGAACCTTGGCCGCTCAACCGAGTCACGCAGTCGCCGCAAGTTTTTACGAGAAGGCAATTCAAGTCTATCGCACTGTTCCACATTCGGAACGCAGCTTATATAGAGTTGACGAACGTATTGACAAGCTTCGAGAGTGTTTGACGGAATCCGGCGAAAAGTCACTGGAGGAGATGAGCATAATCAGCACAAATGGTCTCGATATCACTCAGATAATAGAACAAGCCAGAGATTCGGTAAAAAACAGACCGCTCCATGATGCTCTTAAAGCGTTTGCAAATCTACACCCAGGTGTGAACGTCAAGAAGCTACAAGACGATGCTGTTAAACGATTGCAAGATTACCCATTACAAGCTCTGCTCCCCGCGACTTTTATGGGCCGCGACGGTCGTGTCATTTCTAAACACCAAGGAATAAGCCCACCTGGAAACTGTTCAGATAATCGAGATATCATACGTTCACAGACGATTCGCGATTATTTGATGCTCATCGATATCGTTGTTCAAGGTCGAATATTGCCCGCGCTGGAAGTGTTGAACATGGAACACCGTTTGCGAGAATGTGATTTCGTTGATGTCGCCCTGCAATCACCAATCGTTCCGATTGGTCGCGAAAGTCTCTTCGGGAAAGCGCTTTTTGCGGGTTACGATCGTGACTTCGTGGTATCTATTCATCTCTTGGTGCCGCAAATTGAGCACATGGCGAGATCGCATCTGAAAGCTGCCGGTGCAAAGACCACCAATCTTGATATAAACGGAATCGAAAACGAAAATGGATTGAGCAGCTTGATGGATCTTCCTGAAGCTGTAAATGTCTTCGGTGAAGATTTGACCTTCGAGATCAGAGCTTTGTTTTGCGATGCTTTCGGTCCAAATCTCCGCAATGAATTGGCACACGGACTGGTAACGGAAGAAGCTTGTTGCACGACTCATACGGTATATGCATGGTGGCTCGCCTTGAAATTGGTTAGCAACGCGTTGTGGAATGCACCATATAAAGAGTGAAGTGCAAAGACAGGGGAGGCTGAAAATGGAGAAGGCAAAAAACGCCTGGTTGATATGTCTTGCAGACAAGGCTCATGAAAGCCGTTTCTCGGCTACAATGGCAGGAGATTATTCGCTCTTCCAAGGCATCGAAGAAGGCGATGGAGTGTTGATCGCTTGTGGCGAGCCATCGACAGCGGTCTCGTTCGCTCGCGTCTATCGCGTTCGCACGAAACCCGAGGAAACGACACTGTTTTTCGATCGTGTACTTCCCGTGAGCGATGGAAGAAGATTGACTGACCTGGAGGTGACCGCACCCGAATCCGAGGCCACAATGCTTCGACTCGATTGGCAAGTATTCGAAAAGGCGCTGATGAAGGCTTGTGGCATAGCTTTCGATGCCCTTCCCGTACTTGAAGGCAATTCCGCCAAGGAACAGGCCTACGTACGGGAACTCCTGAAGTTGGCCGTCATGGACGACTTGCTCGGCCCGGCCGAAGGACCCGACGAGGAAATCGTAGGTATGAGCGTACGTGATCGTTATCTAGTAGGTAAGCTGGCTCCGAAGTCTCCTGGCGGGGGAAAAATCGAACAAATCCCCTTTGCGGAGGAAGATACCGCTGAAGGAGAAACGCCATCAGATTTAACCCCATACGTGAATGAAAATCACATTTCCAGGGAATCCGTGCCTGCCGGTTCCATTGAAGACGACGATGAAAGAGAAGTCGTCTCCTCTTCAAACCAATCCATAGTACCTTCTTCCATAGGATTCACCTTCTGCGTCGAGAAAGATTTGGAAGAAATCCAACTCATTGCCAGCTGGGGTCATTATGAAAGACAGGAGAGCGAGCATGTCGACGAAAAAACGGGGAAATCTCTTCGTAGCTGGAAACGAATACCTTCAGGAGGTACTCTGTCGATTTCCCTGATAGAAGCTTCTATCGGTCCGAAACAGATCGACCGTGATTGCAGAGACGTAATAATCAAGGGATCGGTCGGCGCTACTATGAGAAACGGCGATAAGTTGGTTACGATTTTTCTCGTCAACAACCAGATCATGCCCGAAAAGAATCAGGATAGCGCATGGATCTTCCAGCCCGAACTGATCGTTCGGGATAAGGAGGGAAGGGCGGTGTTTCGTCGTCGCCCCATACTTCGGGCCGACGAATTCGACGAAGAGCGTGAAGCCCTCGAAATGATCTATCGGAATCGGGTCGAATTCGCAGTCGGGCACGGTGTTTCCGTACACTCGACAGTCTCCGAAAACGATCCTGAATTGGCCACGGAAATCAGGACAGCCGTACTGCCCGAGTATGAGATTCAGGTAACCGAAACACCCGGTCTGGAAGAGGAAGACCGCCCCGCAATGAAAAAAATGATCGACTGTGGTCTGCTCGATATGGAGAAGCTCGCCTCTATAGCTATCCCTGAAACACGTGAAGAGTTGCTGGGAATCCTGAATATACTTATAGAAGACTATGGTAAATGGATAACCGAAAATCTAGAAAGAATAGGAAAATCGGTTGTCGGACACGACGATCCCGCCAAAAAGGCTATGGAAAGCTGCAAACTCATATTGGAAAGATTGAAAGAAGGCATAGCGACTCTCAAGAAGGACGATCGGGCGCTGGCCGCCTTCCGGTTTGCCAACCGTGCAATGGCCTCTCAACGTATTCACAGCATTTTCGCACTCACCAAGCGTCGAGGCGAGCAGGCCACGCTCGAAGAGCTGAATGTTCCCAAGAACCGTTCTTGGCGACCTTTCCAGCTGGCTTTTATCCTGCTTTCAATTCCTGCCCTCGCCGACCCTACTCACAAAGACCGAACCGGTTCTTTGGAAGCCTTTGCCGATCTGCTGTGGTTTCCAACCGGTGGCGGGAAGACCGAAGCCTATCTGGGTGTCGCGGCTTTCGCCATGGCTGTCCGTCGCCTCCAGGGAAACATGGGCGGTCTCGACGGAAGTCGGGGTCTTTGTGTGATCATGCGCTATACTTTGCGGCTGCTCACACTTCAGCAGTTTCAAAGAGCAACCGCATTGATCTGCGCCATGGAGTCGATTCGCAAACGAGAACCCGAGGAATGGGGCAACGTGTCTTTCACCATCGGCCTATGGGTTGGGCAGAAAGTCACACCCAACGATACCGAGGAAAGCCACAGAGCCATTTCTGCAGCGAGAGAAGGTCGGCTGCAACACTCGAGTTCGCCTCACCAACTGACGTTTTGTCCTTGGTGTGGGTCGGAGATCAAGGAAAATAGGGATATCGAAGTTAATAATGACATCGGGAAAACGATAATCTACTGCAGCAACGACCATTGCGAGTTTGGCAGAATAAGAGCCGACGGGTCTGGGTTGCCCGTAGTTGTCGTCGACGACGAGATCTATCGACATCCACCATCCATGCTGATCGCCACGGTGGACAAGTTCGCGATGATGGCCTGGCGTGGACAAGCACGTACGCTCTTCGGAAAGGCAACAAGAGAATGCCCACGACATGGTCTTGTATGGCCTGATTCGGACTGCAAAAAAACCCATAAAAGAATGGGCAATCTACCGGCTGTAAGGGTGATGAATATCATGCCCATCCGACCACCGGATCTGATAATCCAGGATGAATTCCACCTCATCAGCGGTCCTCTGGGTACCATGGTCGGGCTTTACGAGACTGCCGTGGACAGGCTGGCGACATGGGGTATCGATGGAATAGAAGTTCATCCGAAAATCGTCGCCTCGACCGCGACGGTGCGCAAGGCCGATGCACAGGTAAACAATGTATTTCTACGAAGGGTGTCGGTGTTCCCGCCTCATGGTCTTGATGTAGAAGACAACTTCTTCTCGGTCCAGCGACACGTGAAGAAGAAGCCGGGGCGGCTCTACATGGGGATCTGTTCGCCGGGAAGTTCCCGTCCCGCGGTTCTGATACGCGTCTTTGTCGCTCTTCTGACAGCTGCCCAATCGTTGTTCGCGCGTTTCGGCAAGGTAGCCGACCCCTACATGACAGTTGTAGGATATTTCAACTCCTTGCGAGAGCTGGGTGGTATGCGTCGACTCGCCGAAGACGACGTTCAGACCCGTGCATTTAGGGTCCAAATGAGCCACGTGAAACGACCCGGACTGGCTCAGCGCTCGGTACGTATTGTCGATGAATTGACTTCGCGTGTTTCGAGCAAGGATATTCCAAGAAAACTCGACCAACTGGAAACAAAGTTCAAACCAACCTGGGAAGAGGGTGAAACAAGAGCCATCGACATCGTCCTGGCTACAAACATGTTGTCGGTGGGTGTAGATATAAACCGTATAGGACTTATGGCCGTCAACGGACAACCGAAGAACACGGCTGAATACATTCAGGCCACGAGTCGTGTCGGACGTTCTTTCCCGGGTTTAGTCTGTACCGTGCTCAACTGGTCGAGACCGAGAGATCTTTCCCACTATGAAACCTTCGAGCACTATCATGCCTCATTCTACAAGCATGTCGAAGCGCAGTCTGTCACGCCGTTTGCAGCGAGAGCACTGGACCGCGGCTTGACGGGAGCAATGGTGAGTTTGCTACGACTCGAAAACGAATGCTTGAACCCAAATCTCGGAGCGCAAGCTCTAGACGATCACTCCAAATCAGAGGCCCTTGGAGCTCGGCAAGTATTGTCCGAACGTGCAGGGAAAGCGAAAGATATGGCGGCGAAAACAATGGTTGACAACATGACCGCCGAGCGGATCGACAGGTGGGCAAGAGAAGCACGTATTCCGGGTCGGAGGTTGGGGTATGAAAAGAGACGTAACCAAGGAGATCTCGCCGCCCTTTTGAAAAAACCCGGGGCTTCCGAGTGGGACATGTTCACGGTTCCGATGTCGATGCGCGAAGTGGAGACGGAAGTTCAACTGATCATGGATGATTCAATAGATAATGCTGAAAGGCCGCAATGGAGAAGAGCATACGTCGATAGAGAGGACGGAGGTGAAGAATGAGTCACTATTCGGTAGGAAAAGCACGTCCCAGTCAGCTGCTCTGGACCTACGGTCCAGGAGCATTGATCGATCTTCCAAATCTTTCGGTGCTGACCATGGGTTTGGATTACTGGAACCCTGATCTATGTTCACCGATCGAGGAGGCTCGTCTTCTCGCCGCCGTACGAGGCGTGTTGGGTAATCAAGTGAATCGCTTACGAATGCCTCCTTTCCTGAACGCAAACGCAGACGATCCTGGCAATGTTGGAGCACCTGTCAAACCCTTTCCCCGTTGGTTGAGATGCGTAAGGTGCGGATTGTTGGCCGAATACGACTCCGGGCTTTTCACAATCGTACGCAATCGCTATCGTCCGGATCAGACCCGCTTCGTGCACACAAACTGCCCGAACGGAGAAAATGCGGACGCAGTTCCTGCCCGCTTCCTAGTAGCTTGTAGAAACGGTCATTTAGACGATTTCCCATGGCGTTGGTTCGTTCATCGCGGGCCCTCCGTTTGTACAGGTACATTACGCTTCTTCGAAAGCGGCGCGTCCCTGCAGACCGAAAACCTATGGGTCAAGTGCGACGAGTGTGGCGCTGCACGCTCTATGGCCGATGCGTTCGGGCAAAAGGCCAAGGAGAGTCTTCCCTCTTGTAGAGGACGACATCCTCATCTCAATACGTATGAAAAATGTACTGAAGACCTTAGAACGATAATTCTCGGTGCATCCAACGGGTGGTTCCCTATGACGCTGTCGGTTCTCGCGATTCCAGTTGACGATGAATTCCTTGAACAAATGATCACGGATGGATGGACCTGTTTCGTCGATGCAAAATCCGAACAAGAAATAGATATTATCTTGAAAACTCTGATAAAGATTGGTAGTCTTCCAGGAATCGAAAAGCTGAGTTCTAGTATCGTCTGGGAGGCAGTCAAGGCTCGAAAAGAGACTCAAACGGTCTCGAAGGTTAATTTCGATGGCGATATCAAAGGCCCCGAGTGGGCTGTTCTCACCTCGGACAATCCACCTATGGACTGGCCTCATTTTCTTAGTAGAAAGACCGAAGTACCGGAGGGTTATCGAAATCGTCTAGCAAGCGTGTTGCTTCTGGAAAGGCTTCGAGAAGTGAACGCGCTTATCGGCTACACGCGAGTAGAACCTCCTGAAGAGTCAGACGATCCGGAGGAACGTCCACCCATGGCGGCTCTCAGTAAGGAAAAACCGACATGGATTCCCGCAAGCGAAGTACATGGTGAAGGGATATTCATCAGGTTCGACGAGAACGCGGTTGCCAAATGGGAATGCCAGGAATCCGTTCAGGAAAGGAGCAAGAAGCTTGAAGACGGCCATCGGGGTTGGAGAAGAGCGCGGAGGTTGGATCCTGAAAAAAGATACCCCGGTATCAGATACGTCATGTTGCACACCTTCGCTCATCTGCTGATTCGTGAATTCGCTCTCCACTGCGGTTATAACACCGCAAGCATAAGAGAGCGCATCTATGCAAGAAGCGATTGTGAATCACCCATGGCAGGCGTGTTGATATACACGGCGGCCGCAGATTCGGATGGAACACTAGGAGGACTAGTGGATCTTGGGAAAACGGAGAATCTTCGTAGTTTGATAGATCAAGCTTTACATCGCGCAGCCGTCTGCTCTTCCGACCCTCTTTGCGCCGAGCACGATCCGAGTGAAGATCGTTCTTTACATTTGGCTGCTTGTCATTCCTGCTGTTTCGTACCAGAAACGTCATGTGAACGCGGTAATCGCTACCTTGACAGGGCGCTGCTCGTAAAGACGATGACCCTATCCGACACGGCTTTCTTCTTTGGAAGCGCATAGGCAAATGAATGAGCTTCTGAGAGTAATCGCGGAGCTCTGTCTGGAATTGCATCCAGAAAGAATCTCCGTTGTCGCTTCCACAATCGGAAAGATCGAGTCCGTCAATCAGTTCTCTTCTGTACGTTCCAGCTTCGGACCCAATACGGACAAGGCTTTGGTAGAAAGGTTCGAGCGGGCGTGGAAAAACAGCAAGAACACTTCTCCCAGAGAAGTGGCTTCTGCACTACTCGGAGCATCTTCGGCCGCTGTCATGCTTGAGTTAAGCGAATCCTCGGAATTGGTGTGGTCCGGTCCTTCTACGGGAATAGTACCCGTCAGACTTACCGAAGAAGTTCTCTGCCAAGTGATCGGATCTGCACATGATCGTATTTTTCTAGTTAGCTTCGTAGCGTACAGAGTGAAATCGATAACCGAAGCTCTTCAAAATGCGGCGAAGCGCGGTGTTCGTGTGGATATGCTTCTCGAATCGCCGATCGATCGAGGTGGCAAAGTCACGGTAGATTCCTTCAAGACGATCAGAAATACCGTCCCGACGGCTAATCTATACGTCTGGCGCGCTAGGGATACGGAGAAAGATATCGACGATCCCATCGGATCGGTGCATGCGAAATGTGCGGTTTCTGACAGGAAACTCGCGTTCATCACCAGCGCAAACCTGAGCGTCGCTGCCATGCAGCGGAACATGGAACTGGGGATTCTGGTCAATGGTGGGAGACTCCCCTTCGATTTGCATAGACATCTGGAAGCGCTCGTTACGACCAGAATAGTGGAAGCGATTTGAGTGGACAATATTGACAAGGCAACGAGAGCTAGAATTATGGCCAAAGTAGGGCAACGTGACACGAAGCCCGAGCTGTGTCTCCGGAGTATTCTTCACGGTCTTGGATTGCGATATCGTCTGTATGACCGAACATTGCCGGGAACGCCGGACATCGTCTTTCCCAAGTACAAATCGGTGGTGTTCGTGCATGGTTGTTTTTGGCACGCTCATGAAGGGTGTAAATACGCTACCGTACCCAAGACGAGAAAGGATTTCTGGCTAGAAAAATTCGCTGCTAACCGAAAACGCGATAGGAAGAACTATGACGCACTATTGAAAGGCGGCTGGAAAGTACTTGTTGTTTGGGAATGCGCAATCAAAGGGAAAAAAGAACCCGAGCTCAGAAAGGTTGGAGAATTCGTGAAGAACTGGCTAGAATCCGATGAATCGTTTGGAGAAATCGGAGCTGATGTCTCTCTTGAAGAACAGCCCCAAAAGAGCAAATTGGATTGAGGTTATGACTCATTTGTGGTCGTTGAAGAAGACCCTCAAGAGATATCTGTTTTTCAAGAGAATTCGACGATCGCTTTGCGACCCCTCAAGAGCTTGCTTCTCTCATTCAGTGGTTCCATTGTACGCGATATATCCCTCATACTCGTCCGATCTCGGATCGGGATGGTCGAGACTTCTAAGATATCCATCCTTCAGATAAGGTAGAGTGATGCGATCGGTCTTATCAAGAACGAAATTATAGATCGACAAGGTTTCACCATTGTCGAATAATCTTATGGCAGTGACTTGCTGCCACTTGTCATGATGTAACCACGCATAGTACTCAACCCCCATCCTGCACTCGACTATCGAGTAACCGATCGACTCAAGACAATCCAACAATCTCTCCATTACAATCATCGTTACCTCCTACACTAACCGGATTCCAAGATCTGATCCGGTCGTCTTTCAAACCCAGCTGAAACAAGTGGCGCTTCCAACTTCAGTATATCACTGCACAGATTCGGAAGAATTCGTGTGCTTGTTCCAGATAGAATGATTAGCATCTCTAATCTGATTGCTCGGCGAAAAAACCTTGACGATAAACGGGACTGGACTCCCACGCTTGCCATGTTCTCTCAGGTTGCAATGAAGAATGCCGCTCCATGCCAACGAATTGCTCACTTTCATTGGCAATTCAACCGAGCTCACAACAATCTCTGCTCACAACGATCTCTGCTCACAACGATCTCTTACGGCTCGTACCGGCCTCTTCCAGATCCTGAAGTACTTTGCACCTATATTGAATTTCTTGACAAACTCGGAGTATTCCGGCCAGATGGGCGCTCTGTAGAATTCGCTGCGGCCTATGCCTCCGTTTATGACATATTCGGGCAGAGGGTTGGTCCCGTAGAAGACCGACCGGGCCATTATGAGCCGCCTGCTGGTGAAGTCGGTCCAGTTGCAGCCGAAGGCTTCCCCTGGCTGGATTATGGCCAGAATCTTCGGAGCCAT
>Ga0209203_1001055_pt1 | contig 20934 bp, 2 predicted proteins | sample AD_UKC109_MetaG_FD_184423 | JGI IMG/M metagenome (GOLD analysis project Ga0209203, IMG submission 184423) | Active sludge microbial communities of municipal wastewater-treating anaerobic digesters from Hong Kong - AD_UKC109_MetaG (SPAdes)... | ecosystem: Engineered > Bioreactor > Anaerobic >... | reverse complement strand
CCTCAACCTCAACCTCAACCTTAACCTTAACCTTAACCTTAACCTTAACCTTAATCTATTTTTAAAACTCCCTATCCCTTCGCAGCAATTGCCTCCACCTCTTCAACGGTAACGGGTATTCGTTTTGAACCGAGTAAACGTGATCCGTTATCGGTAATCAGCACATCGTCTTCAAGACGAACGCCACCAAAACCTATATACTCCGATGCTTTATCGTAATTGATGAATGAGCTGTTAATCTTTTCATTCTTCCACTTCTCAATAAGAGCAGGAACAAAGTAAATTCCAGGTTCAACGGTAAGCACAAAACCTGCTTGCAGGCGGCGACCCAAACGGAGGTAAGCAGTTCCGAACTGGTCAATACGTGATACTTCATCGTCGTAACCTACGTAGTTTTCACCCAGATCCTCCATATCGTGAACATCAAGACCCATCATATGACCAAGCCCGTGGGGCATAAACATGGCGTGTGCGCCATTGGCAACAGCCTCATCGGTATCGCCCTTCATAATGCCGAGGTTTTTAAGTCCGTTGGTAATAACCTTGGCTGCTTCGAGGTGGATGCTTTGGTAGGTTACACCGGGCTTACATAGCGACGTTGCGTGGTTGTTGGCCGCTAAAACTATGTTGTATATATCTTTCTGCTTCTGTGTGAAAATTCCATCAACGGGAGTTGTGCGGGTAAAGTCGGAAGCGTAGTGCGAAACGCTTTCGGCGCCAGCATCAACCAGTAGCAAGCGTCCTTTCTGAAGAATTTGTGAGTGGTCGTGGTTATGCAGCGTTTCACCATTTTGCGAGAGGATAATTGGGAACGAGGGCATAGTTCCTCGTCCTAGGGCAACGCCCTCAATGGTGCCAGCAATTTCAAGTTCGCTCATCCCATTTTTGGCCATTTTCATGGCGGTGGTATGCATTAGGTAGCCAATGTCGGCAGCTTTATCAAGCTCAATAATCTCTTCAGGCTGCTTGATGGAACGGAGGCTAACAACCGCTTTAATAAGCTCTACCGATGCATACTTATTTACTAGCGCAGGATGAATTCCCATCAGGCTTTCAAGTTGAATAATATTTTCGGCTCGGTACTGAGGGAGAAAATGGATTTTCCGCCCGTGGCGAATGGCTCGGTGCAGGGTCGATGCAAGCTCCTTTAACGGGTGGGTACAGGGAATTCCAACGCTTTGTCCAAGCTCGTTAATGGTTGGCTGGGGACCCATCCAAATCACATCATCTAAATCGAAGTCGTTGCCGTAGAGGCAGTCCTTCCCGTCCTCAATGTCGATTACACCAACCAGGTTTGGCAAATCGAGGCCAAAGAAGTATAGGAAGCTACTATCCTGACGGAAGCGATATGTGTTGCCCGGATAGTTCATTGGCGATTCGGTGTTGCCCGGAATAAGGATTAGCCCTGAACGAATTTTCTTGCGTAGCTTCAACCTACGCTCTGTATATACCTGTTTATCAAACATATCGAACAATTTTTTGGAGAGTGAATACTAAGTTTTACAATTGGTTTTAAAGGTAAGGTCTTTTTTTTGAAGGGACAAATTTAGAAATATACAGTAGGTTAAAAAGGGTTAATTTGGGGATGAAGAAACGATGGAACTATAGAAGTATAAAACGCAGACCTGCCTATCGCCTGCCTATCGGCAGACAGGGCAGACAGGTTACACGGATAAAGCAGATTGGCGCTGAATATTCATTAATCACAACAGACAAAGGAGGAAGACGGTAATTCAGTGCATGAGTGATTGTGGGGAAGCCCCCCTTTAGGGGTCTGGGGTGGCGAGGGGGAAAGATGCAAGAAGACCGAAGAGGGAAGATCGAAGATGGAAGTATTGGGAAAAAAGACTTTCCAATTTACCTGCCCAAGGCAGGCGTCCGCTCATGCTTTTGCGAACACGGAAACGTTATATGGATTAACATGGGAATAGTTCTTCAATCCTAAGCGGAAAACTTATGCCTGAATGTAAGGAAAACCAATAATAAACCAAGAACCTGTCTTCATTTACCAGATTCTTGGTTATTATTTTTGCTACTCGCCATAAGTATTGGGAACATGGTACTGAGGGCCTGTTTCGGGAATTTTAAATACGTTAACCTCAACAGTAACAGCAAGTGGTTGGCTAGAACAACCTGTAGTGCTGTTTGTTACATAAATTTCGAATTCATAAACTCTAACCACATCAGGTAATTCCCATATTAAATTTCCTGTGTTGTAGGTAAAAGGGTTTCCTGCGGGAACAGTAGATTGGTTGTATGTTGTAGCCAAAATCCCATCCTTAAATATTTCAATTTCATAATTGGCGCCAGTATTCCCATAACCAGCAAGAAGATCTGAATTTTCGCCATCGCAAATAATTCCAGAACCATCAAGAGCTAAAGAAGCGGTTGGAATAGGGTTGATAGTGACAATTCGTTCATCAATTTCAACAGATCCTCCATCGCTTTGATTAACTTTTATTGATCCAGCAGCTGAGGATCCCCAAATTACAGTAACAGAACTTGTGTTGTTTATTCCATCCTTAAATGTTCCGCCTACAACTTCCCACAGGAATGTATGACCTCCAGGATCAGGGGAACTATAGGTTTGTTCTGAACCTGCACAAATTTCGAAATCACCAGATATAACTGGCCAGTTTCGAATTTCAACGTCGAGACGCTCAGTGTGTGAGCATGACGTAACTGTATTGCTAACAGTTACTTCAACCCAGTCATTACCTGTAATGTTACCCCAATCAATGGTAACACTTCTTCCAATGGAAGAACCATTAATAGTGCCCAAAGTTGGTTCTGCCCAAACATAAGATTCATTAGGAACTTCTTGAACAGAATAAACTTCCTGAGAGTTAATCATAACCCTGTCGGCACCAGAAACAATGGGGTTTGGAGTTTCTTTTACAGTTAAGGTTGCAGTGCCTGAGAGAATAACGCCAGCAACACCATTATCGTCGTAAACAGACTGTAAACTTATTACATAATCACCAGAACCACTGATTGAGTATAAGTCATCGTACTCGAACTGTATGTTATATGGACTGGTTCCAACGTCTGGTATTATTACACTATTAGTGCCATTAATTAAATATGTAAATTCCCAAGGTCCATCGCCAGTAAACTGAACTGTTACAGGTAGGATAGTACCATCGTTACACATTTCTGCATCGGTTCCAGTAATTTGAGCTGTTGAAGTTTGATCGAGACCTATTGTGAGCAATTCTACTCCGTTAAAGGTGGTGGGAGATGTTGTTTGAATAGTTCCAGAAGCAACACCACCGTCGGTAACCCTATTGCCTACTGATGTCCAAAAACTAGGATAAGCGGCAATATCCCATTGTGCAACACGCAACTTTTGTCTAGCAGAAGTAGTTGCGGGAATAATATCGCTATCTCCATCCCAGCGAAGCTGAATGTTGGCGGTTCTTGCAGCATCGGGTGTAACGCTCCAGTACTCGTTATTGCTGATAAGTTGAAGAGGGGGGGTGAGAAGATCCCTATTACTTGGTGATGAATTGTGGTACTGCACGGTCCAGTAAGTGGCTGCTGATGTGTTGAAAATTCTAGTTCGTCCGTATCTGCCACTATTCCCAACTGGAAAATAGAACGAAGAACCACCACTAATGTTTTTTCTCAACGGCCCATCGACAAAGGAGGTTGAACTACCACCAACCACAGCATTGGTTGAGGACCAGGTTAGCGTGAGAACATTTGCGCTTGTAGTGTTGATAATTCCATTTGTAAGGTACAAATAGTTGGTGACGGAAACAGGACTAGCAAGGGTAACCCCACCCCCAGAACGATCAATTTTAAGTTTATAAAAGGTTTCCCCACCTGTTGCACTAATGGTTGAAGAAGTACCATTGAAGGTAACCAATCCCCTACCAGCAAGGAAACCTCCAGAAACATTACTTGTCCAGTTGCCAGCAACTGTAATGCTTCTATTATAGTTGGTATTATCGAGGTAACCTTCAAGAATGGTAAGGTTACCAAGAATGGTAAGATCGATTGCCGGAATGCTTTTCGTGGAAGCTGACCCAGAGAACTGTATATTTGGGTATGTAGTTATTGATGAAGGTAGCGTACCGGTTCCTTCATAATCAACTACACTGGTAGAAGTATTCATAAACTCATCGAAGTAACCGCCAGGGAAAATAAAAGAACCTGCAGCAGTGGCAGTAATTCTAATAGTTCCACCTCCAGTTACGTGGCCAAGATTGTGTTGGCGTGTTGTACCTACTGCAAGAGTAGCAAGTTCAGAAATATCAACCGAGTAGGCATAAGCTTCGTCGGAATCAAGAGTTACAACATGGTTACTTTCGATGAAAACAGGATTTCCGTTAGGAGAGCAGTTGCAGGTTGCTCCACCTGAAGTGTAGGACCAGGTTGTTCCATCGCCCCAGTTTCCGGTTGAGATGCTATAAAGAGGTGGTTTTGTAATAAAGTTTGCATCAAGTCCTGCGGTATATTCTCCATCTATATAATTTACCCCGGTAAGCGTTATGGTATTTGCTGCTTCGCTAACAGAGCCCGATATTCCATTTTCGGGGATCCATTGGTAATTGTAGTATCGGCCACCAACATAGCCAGCATCGCTAGGAAGGGCATCGCCATCGGAGTATGTGTAAGTATGGGTTACGGTTGGCGAAGCGCCAAAACCTTCGGAAGTAACATTCCAGTAGTACTGTAGCTCATCATTGAGCGGATTTTGGGTTGCAGGATGGTACCTATCAATAGGCTTCACGGTGACTGACCCTGCAGAACCCCCTGTATTAGTAACATTAACGGTTACTGGAGTGTACTTACCAGCAACTCCAATGGGGAAGATGAAACTTGATGCAGCATTATATTCAACAGTAATACCTTTATCAGAAAGAACACCGTTTGTTTGAATTAATGTATTGTCATTAAAAGTAGCTCCTATGTCTCCTGTAAAGTTTGTTGTGTTCTTAAACGTTAAGGAGTTGCTACCCATGTTAAGAACCGCTCCGGTTACAAAACGATACCTTCGGTCGATATTAAGGGATACATTACTAATTACCGTTTTTGATTTGTTAATTCTGAAGACATCTATTGTATTTCCATTAGTACCATAAATATTTTGGGATATACTCGAACTAAAGATTAAATGATTACCAACACCCGAAGACAAAATGCTAGAGAATAAGAAAAGATCCCCATTTAAGAAAATATCTCCGCTTGTTAAAACTAAATTACCTTGGTTCAAATATAAATTCTCATTAATTACCAAATTTCTTGTACCTTCTTTTGATAGGATTCCTGAAGTTTTAGATATTTCAATATTTGCAAAATTGAGATTACTTGAACCATTGCAAATTATTTGTTGGAGTGTTTCAGATCCTTCAAAAACTGTAGTTTGATCGGAAGTAACAGTAATGTATGTGTTTGTAGAAGATGCGCTAGAATAATTGATCAAATTTATTTTAATTCCAACATCCAAACCAGAAGTATTAAAACTCGAACCAACTCCTCCAGATGTGCCAATTTGGAGCGATCCTTCGAAAGTTGCAGGGAAACTTCTCAGCCTCGCTGTTTTGGCATTGGTTGTTCCATCAACGGTTAAATTGTAAACAGGATTACCCAAGTAAATATCGAATGTTGATGTTGGCGTTACTGCGTTTCCAATAGTTATTGTTCCTCCTGTTAAATCATAATTACTTGAGTTTAGATATAAATCGCCAAAGGTGGTTCCACCAGAACGAATCAGGTTTATATCGCCTCCACTGGTAATAAAGAAACTTCCTGCGTTTAAAACCTCCAGCAGAGCACGGGTTGCCAATCGTTGCCTACCAAATATATTTACAGTTCCACCACTTTGTGTATAGCCCAGTGCTCCCGCAGTTGAAGTTCCAGAGCGACGAATTTGGCCATTAACATTAAGCGTTCCTCCGCTAACCTCCACTTCTGGTTTTCCTCCACCAGCAATCTCTATGTCGTTATTGTAGTTGTTATCTGGCCCTTGCCCAACATTCAAAGTTCCTCCGCTAACCTCAATTTTCCCAGCCAGAATAATATCGGCATTGTTGTTATCGGTTCCAACGGTTATGTTGCCACCGGCAACAGCTAAACGTCCTGTTTCGGGGATATTAAATGCATTGACACCCGAAATGGTTGACGTTGGACCATTAAAGCGAATGGTTCCGTTTTGTATTGCCAGCGAGTTAGCTAGTGCTGTGTTAATTGAAAAGTTGCTGGATGTTACATTCAGCACAGAATCCTGGTTGATTCCCTTATCAACATACAGCCTGTAAAAGCTTGTTGTTGCCCCTGCCCCTGAGATAGTTTGAGAATTTGGACTTAAAAAATAGGCATCGGCCCAGTTGCCGGGGTAAAAATTGAGCGTACCATTATTAATTAAGTCACCGTAAAAAATAGCCTGATGGCCTGTTCCGTTATTTACATTAAAGATTGCACCAGTTTCAATGGTACAGCTTCCATGTACAGTAAGTATCTGACTTTGGTTATTGTTGAACCTAAACAGAGCATTCTCTTCAACTATTAGATTTCCATACACAGTTGTTGTGTAGCTTGTTGCATCCGATGGGTTAAGGTTTGTCCAGTTAGCACCCCGAATAATTAAATCACCATAAATTACTTGGTCAGTATTTCCTGATCGCAAATTACTTAAAGCAGAGTTAATTATTAGGTTGTTATAGTTTGGAATATTTGCTGGTAACAAAAAGTTTGTACCTGTAGAATAGTACTCTACAGTTCCTCCGCCTTCGTATAAAAAGTCGCCAAAATCGCCATTTGGAAAAACAGCAGGGTTAACTGCCGATGAAATTCTTAAGGTTCCATTGCCGCTAACTTTGCCATTTTGAAGTGCTCCAAAGTTATGGCCTGTTGTAGTTCCAAGGTTGAGAACACCTTCGGAAAGAATTTGAAGGGAACCTGAAAGCGCACCACCAGCAGAAGTTGTTACCGTGTGTCCATTACGAATTACAACCGGATCGAAACCTGCAGGAATACGACCAGCAGGAGTATTGCTAATAGTATCGGTAACCCAAGTATTTGGATCTTCCCAGTTGCCTGTTTGTGCACTAAAAAGGCCTACTACAACCCCAAATGCATCGGGTTCGCCAGCAGTAAAGTCTCCATCGGGCTGGGTTATATCATCAAAAAGAATTTCATTGATTGCAATAGAAACCTTTTCGGCAGGATAAGAACTCCACAAAATGGGGTTATAGCGTCCGGGTAAATAGTCGGGCTCGTTACCGTTAATATCTCCATCGGTATAATAAAATCGTTGTTGCAACGAACCCGATGCAATTCCAGCAAAGTCGCTCGATTGTACTCTCCAGTAAAAAGATAGTGCATTGGTGCTTGTTAGGTGTGGGTGTGCGTTATCTACAGGACGAACGCTAAGGTAGCCCCATTGGCTAGGGGCAGATGTAAATTGAATTCGAGCAGGAGTGTACTTTGCACCAACTCCAAGAGGAAGATTTCTTATATCGGTAGTATTGAAATGCACTCTCAAACCACCATCAGACTGGTTTCCATCAGTCTGTATCATTCTGGTTGAGCTGAAATTGGTGTTTGTTGTTCCTGTTAGCGCATCGTAAATACGGCTGTTCTCAGAAAGGGTAACACGTTTACTTCCAATGCTAAAAATAGCAGCGGTATTGGCAAGCCTAAGGTTGCCACTTACTGAAATATTTGCGTTAAGGGTTGAACTACCCGAAGCCTTGTTTAGACGAAGATTGCCAAAAATACCGTTGCCATTGCCATCAATGGTTTGCGCTCCTGCACCATTGAGTGTAATGCTTCCAACAGCCTGGCTAATATGCGATCCGCTGTTTGTAACATTACCAGCAACGCTTATTGTATAACCCATATCGCGTAGAATGGTTCCGCTTTCAATGTTAAGTTCATTTCGAACTGTTAAATCATTATCGATGGCTGTAATTGATGCGTTTTCAACAGACATATTGTAAAGTCCACTGGAAATGTTCCCATTGTTATTAAATGCCTGTCCGGCAGAACCGTTAAAAATGGTGCTGTTAGTTCCGGGTATGTAGGTTGCTCCCGCTTCAATGGTAAAATCCCCACCAATAGAAACATTCTGGTTCGCTGCATCGAAACGGGCAGGGTTGGAGATGGTGAAATCGTTGATAACTACCAATGGTTGTATACCAATTGCCGGAGTTACAACGTCATATCCTGCGTAAGCTGATAAATATGATCTTCGAACATTAATATTGCTAGAAATGTTTAAGTTCCATATTTTACCAGTAACTAGTAATTTAGCATCTCTTGAATCTGGAACAGTGATATTAATATTACCACCTGATACTTGCACGTTATTTGAATTCATACCAAGAATTAGACTAAAATACTCACCAGCACCCCCAGCAACAGTAGAATTTAAAATATTTATGTCTCCTCCACTCATAATAAAAACATTCTCAGGAAAAGCCATCATAAAGGAAGCATTGAAGTTTGCACCATTTGCTCTAGTTGTTTCAATATCTCGTCTAATATCTACTGAACCTCCAGACTGTATATAAGTGCCCCTGTGTACACCAGCCATCCACGCCGATCGGATAATGGAGGTAGATAAACTTCCTCCGCTTATTTCAACAACGCCATTTGTTGCCAATATGATTCCTCGATGCGAATTATCGAAAAGAGAACCACTGCTTATTGACAGCTTTCCATATACGAAGAATAAATCACCCCTGTAAATAGTCCCAGTAATATTGGTTGTAGTGAGTTCGGCTCCATCAATCCATAGATGAGCGGATTCAGGAATATTATACTGGCCGCTATTTACTGGAACAGAACTATAATCCTCAGTACGAGCATGAATAAATTGAGGGATAATGACATTTGAACCTAGTTTCAAGGTTCCGTTTCTAAGATTTAATGAACTGTTGGAATTTTCAAAGGTATGCCCATAAAGTTTAAAAAAATCGCCCGATGCCTGCACATCAACCATATAGGTTTGGTCGGTTCCTTTGTCTACAACTAACCAGTAGGGTTCAATTGGACCGTTGGCAGTAATAGTTTGATCTTTGGTGGGGTTAACGCACTGTAAATTAGCTTTCCCTGCTGTAATTGCAGTATTGTAGCTTGGTGTGGCAAGGTTGTGAAGAATGAATGTACCTCCCGAGTTTACCGTTAAATCACCGTGCAAGTTTACAATATGAGCACCCTGGGTATGCACGGAGAATTTCCCCGAGGACTCAACGTTAATATCACCATAGTTTGTAAGTGTGCGAGCTGTGGTATTGTTGCCAATCCTAAAATCGCCACTTTGAACCGTAAGGTTACCATTAATTGTAGTATTATTGCCCACAGAGGCAACCCTCGAGGTATTCGAGAAATTTATTACTAAATTATTGAAAGTATTTCTGTTAAAGGTAAAGTTAGCGGCAGGATTTCCATAAAATTCAATTGTTCCACCCGTGTTTGAAACAAAATTACTCATATTCCCTGAAGGCAACGAAGCACTGCTCAACTTTAAGCGACCAGCTCCCTGTAAATTAAGAAAATTATGACCTGTTACTCCCTGCAAATCAAGAATTGATCCATCTTGAATATCAACAATATCTACCGTTTTTGCACCACTTGTTACTTTAACAGTACGTCCGTTAAGGATTATAGCTTTATCGCCAACGCCTGGAACTAAATTGCTTGGATTGTTGTAGAGCGTACCCGATGGATCGAGGGTCCAGGTTGAAAAATCCTCCCAATTTCCATTCTGGTAACTATAATAGGTGTTTGTGGGTGTACAAGAAATATTAGCAACCCAACCCGCAGCCACAGTGGCTGCATTTGAATAGAACAAAAAAGTTAAAGAAGTACCCGAAGACACAATTGTTCCGGGGCTACCATTATCGTTATTAAATTGCCCTAAAACTGGAGTTAAGAAGTCGGCCCCATCGTAAATGCGAAGATAGTCGGTGTTGTTTACATTAAAAGTTGTAAACTGTGCTTTAATGTTTCTTCCATCGTTCGATTGATAGGTTACTGCGTAGGTTTCATTGTTGCTATAATTTGCACCTGCTCCTCCAGTATCGGTAAAAGTTGCAGAGCATGTAACAGTGGGTGTTGGTACTGTAGCATAAGTAATGGTCGTAATCCATGTATTATTAACAATAAAAGAATAATAGTCGTTACAACCAGGAACTGCATCGCCCCATGTACGGGTTATTCCTATGGTTATTGGTACTTGCCCATTTTCATAAACGCCATTAGCAATATCGTTATTTGCTACAGGTAGGGTCAGGTTGCAATCTCCGCCACTAGATAAATTACATTGAAACCACTCGTAGCTGGCATTATTCCCGCTAATTCGTGTGTAAACTTCATTTCTCCATTGTCCATTTCTAGCATTATAACGCCATTGAGAGGCAGTTTGAGTAACAGCTGCTCCGGCAGGTATTGTAACAATTTTTGTAACCTCGTTTACTTCTGTCCAGCGGCACGAACCAATATTGCCGGCAGAATAGGTGTTTGTTATAGTGGGATCAATTGTAACTGGATAAATTCTGCTTTCGTCAAGAAGCCATTCCAAAGGTACTACTGTGTTCAAAATAAGGACATTGTCTTTGAGTTTGTATTGATAAAAACCTAAAAGATTTGGTTGTGCATCTTTTTTTCTTACGTTATCATTAAAAATTTCTATTGGCTCAGCATTATCACAATTTGAAGAGTATTCTTGGGATGAAACAGGTTTTAAGTTATCAAAATAAATAGGTTTTTCAATAATTCCTAGCAACGAGTTTTTTTTGTCAACTATTAATAGTTCACCTTGCCAGCCATATTCAGTTTCAACTCCATTGCCTTTTATAACGCTAACATCCTTGGGTAATTCAATCTGTTCTTCAAAATGCAACGCACCTTCTTTAGTTTGAAAATCAGGTCTTTTCTCAATAATATAATCGGTTTTTACCTGCCAATAGTTAATTGTTTGGCGACGAGATATGTTTTCCCAAATATTGGCAGCTAAAACCTGATTTTTAATTATACTAGGTAGAATGAATTTTGCTTTAGGCATTTCCTTAACCTGTTGTCCACCGTTATCAACAATTTTTAATGAAACCTTGTTGCCAAAACTAATTCCCTTGCCAGTTACTGCGCAAAGCTGCATTTGTGTTGCTCCCGTTCCTGTGTCGATACTAATTGGCAAATCGGTTTCGCTTAATGATAACACATTTTGGTTTGAGCGGTGTTTTGAAAGGTTATTGCCAATGGTAAGCCATTGTCCATCCTTTTGAAAGTGTAGAAGTCCGTATGCTTGCTGGGTAGTAAATGTGCCATCGAGGTTTTTGAATGTTCTCGAGTTAGCAGTACGCATCCCCATAATCTCCTCGCTTTGGGGTGAGTCTTCGAGGCGGATTTTGCCGTACTCGGGGTGTTGGCGGTCTTCGGGGCGATTTTCTAAAATAAGATTTTGATTATTTACGTTTTCGATCAATCTTTTATTGATAGATGACCCCCTATAAACGGAAGAGTTGTTTATAGTTTGTGTTGAATCTCTTTTGCTAATATTATCAGCTTTACTGACAACATCCAAGGTTTCTTTTTCAATAACCATATCGGGATGCTGTGCATTAATTAAGAAATTTGTTTTCAGTAGAATACTGATTACAAGAAATGTAATGAGAGTAAATTTTTTTCTTGTCATGGCTTCAAATAATATTACTTATAGAAACATTAACTAAAAATACATTGAATATGTAACCTACTAAGGTAATAGTAATAAATATGTGAATAAAATAATATTGACAAAGCAGCCATTTCTACTTACGAAAAGGGATAATGGTTACATTAAAATTTCCATGATTATTGTGAATTGTATATAAAAAAATATTGGCGAACCACCTTTGTTAATCCTCATGAATTTGTAAGTTCAATATTTTCAATAAAATCAATCAAATGAAGAGTCACACAAGAATTGAATATATCAATCATATTGTATATTACAAAAAATTTGGTTTGGTTATTCTTTAACCGTTAAAAAAAGTTAACGAATTCTGAAGCTTTTACATCAAAAGTATGTATTGTACTCATTGCAATATAAATACTTTACGACCGAAAATAGAAAAATTGTATTAACTTTATTCACTAAATGCCCGTTTTCGGGCTATTAGTTTAAAACAGCATAAACTTATTATGTTTATACTGTTGAAAATTACATAAATAAATCAATTGGTGCAAAAATTGTAAATAATTAAGGTGCACTTTGTGTAATTTCATTTCCAAACAGAAAATTTTATCGATATGATAACAACTATACTCCACCCTAGAAAAGCGTTAAAGTTAGCTGCCGTTGCAACGGTATTCCTTTGCCTGCCAATTTTTGCGCAGGCGCAAACCGGCCCCGCTGGTATTGGGAGTAGCAGCGATAATGTGCTGTGGCTACGTGCCGATCAGGGAACTTCAACAACCACAAATGGGGATCCGGTTAGTAGCTGGAACGATATTAGCGGAAATGCAAACCACTCGGCACAGGGAAACGGTGGCTTTCAGCCTATTTACATACTGTCTGGAATAAATGGGTTACCAAGTATTCGCTTCGATGGAAGCGATGATTACCTTACAGTTCCCGATGCCGACAACCTCGATAACACAAACGGTCTATCCGTTTTTGTGGTGGCCAAACCAGATGCAGTTGATGATCGCGCAAGAGGTCTCGTTTCTAAAAGGAATAACTCAAGTAGCGCAAGAGCGTATTCGCTTTTTCTTGGCGACAACGCTTTATCTAACATATATTTTGATGCAGGAAGTAATAGAATTAACGGAACGATTCCCTATACAGATGATCCTCAAATTTTCTCAGCTGTTTACGATGGAACGCTCAGCGCAGATCAGTCAAAAATATTCTATAATGGTGCTTTTTACGAAGAGGGAACCGGTCCTGTTAGCATTGGTAACATGACATCGGATTTACACATTGGAATTTTAAATCCTGGCTACGCCCAAGGTTTCCGTGGCGATATTTCGGAGGTTATTGTTTACCGCGATAACCTGAATTTAGCTCAGAGGCTAATTGTTGAAACCTACCTCGATAACCGATACAACATTGGCATTACGACAACTTCATACTCATCAACAACCCATACGCAGGATTTTACCGGTATTGGCCACTCTGGTGGCGATAAGTACAGTGATACACAGAGCCTTGGTTCTGGTATTCTGCTTTCCGAACGGAACGGTTCCCTCGACGAGGCCAACGAGTTTGTTTTTACCGGTCACGATGGAACAGTTCACGCCTTTAACGATGTTGATCTCCCCGACCTAACCCCAGTAACCATTGATGAAAGGTGGGCAAGAATTTATTATATCGAGAGAATACAGGGAGGAACCGTTGATGCAGGAACCACAGATATCCGCATTACCTTCGATTTTACTGAAGCCGGTTTATCCCTTTCAACCGACAGGGTATACTACCTGCTTTACCGTGCAGGAACCTCTGGTACTTTCTCTGCAGTTCCCGGTGGAACAGGAATGGCTTCTGATGGGAAGGTTTCCATAAATGTTAGCAGCGCTAACTTTGCCAGCGGCTACTACACCATTGTCCGCAGCGATCAGGAGGTAAAAACATGGTATGCAATTAAAGATGGTAATTGGGACGAGTTTGATACGTGGAGCTCAACACCAGATTACCCTGACTTTCCACCCTTAAATGAAATTCCTGGAATTATGGACAGAGCCGTAATTCAAAACAACAAAACGGTAACAGTTCGTTTTGATAATACTGAGTGTGGAATTCTAGATGTAATTGATGGAATTGTTGATTTTGGTACAACCACAGGTAACTCATTTTCAACAATCACCGGCCAAACGAACGGAAAAATTCGGCTTGCAGCCGATAACTTCCCCAGCGGCGATGCCAGCGGATTCGCTGATGTATCAACAGGAGGAACGGTTGAATACTACGGAACAGGTTACGACCTAGCTACCTCGCGTACCTACCGGAATATGATTGTGAACCTAACAAACCCAACCGATCAGCTAACCCTTCTTTCAAACTATACGCTTAACGGCTCATTAACAATTTCAAGGGGTGAGTTCCACTTTGGCAACGGCTCATCAACCGTTGACAGAACGCTAACCATATACGAAAACATTGAGGTTAGCGCCGACGGAACCATTAGAACCGGTTCTGCCAATGCACGCCATCAGCTTGATTTGTATGGCGACTTCACCAACTATGGCGATATTCAGTTTACTAACCGAACTACAGCAATATATAATTCTGAAGCAACCGATGGTATTGTTGATGTGAACTTTTTGAGTGCCACCCGAAACCAGAATATGATACTTGAAGGGGAAACCCGTTTCTATCGCATAGCCATTGAAAAGGGAATTTCAAATACATACGAGTTATACATGGAAGCTACCGATGCTAACAATTTTAAACTATTTGGCTTTGCAAACGAAGGACATCCTGATAACTCACAACTTACATCGAACGACAATGCTTTTGGTTTGGCCTATGGTACAGTGCGGGTTGGTCCAAACATCACCATTTCTCAATTGAATGGAAACGGCAACTACAACGTTTCTGAGAATGCCATTCTTTGGGTTGACGGGGGTACCGTTACAAAACCATCGGGTACTGCCGTGGTGGTTTACGGTAAGGTAAAAGTTTCCGACGGAACTTTTAACGCCGACATTAACAGCGGTATCACAACAAGATTAAACGGAAGCTTTGAATCAACAGGAGGGACAACAAACTTAAGGCAGTTTCGTACTTCTGTTTACGGTTCGCAGCACCAGGGTGGTTACATTCAGAGCGGAGGTACAGTTAACCTTGTTGCCGGAAGCATTCAAAACGATTATTACCGGTTTTGCTTAACCTACACCGGTAACGTTTTCAGTATGTCGGGAGGAACCCTGCATATTCAGAGAACAGGCGGACGAGGCGGTATTTTCATTAACTCCGATGAAGTTAATCAAAACGTTACTGGAGGAACCGTAATTTTTGAAATTAGCGATGCCAACGATTTTATCATTACATCAAAGGCACCATTCTGGAATTTAGAGATGAGAAAAACGGTTGTCAATGGGAACGATTTTATCCTCGACGAGGGTGTTGATGTGGGTGGAACCGATGAGTATCTAGAAGCGCAACCACTGAAAGTGTTAAGAAACTTTTACATCAGAGGAGCCGAGGGAGGATACGAAGGAGTTGACTTCTACCCTGTTACCGATGCAACCAATGTAAACGATGTGTATGTTGGAGGCTCATTCTACATCGAGTCGGGATCGCAGTACTGGACCGCAGCCGATGGTAGAAGAGACAGAGACTATAACGGAGCAGCAAACCTACCAACTGTTTTCAATACTACATACTTTAATCAAACCGATGGAACACCAGCAATTGCATATCTTTACTGGTGGAACGAAGGAGATGAGTTTGATTACGATAGTAACGGCACACCGGATGCCTCAGAAAATATGGCCGAGTTTGGTAATTTTGTGCTCGACCGAACTTCCGGTAATGAATTACGGATTCAATCTGCTGCCGGAAGAGGAAACAGCTCCCTCACCATTGATGTAAATGGTGATTTGGAGGTTTTGTCGGGAACGTTATGTCAGGGACGTTTTACAATTCGTTCATGGGCAAGTGTAACAAACTACGACAGAATGGGAACCTACTACACCAGCGGACCCTACCCAACTGCCAGTGGGACCCCTAGTGCCGCACAGGTTCGTTTTCGCGAGAGCGAAGATAGTGCTCCAATTATTAATTCATCCGATGGAGCCATATTTGGTAACACCCGATTTAACGTAAACCCCAACAGCCCGTTTGTGTTTGAACGCGACATGTATTTTGAACGTTTACAGTACATGCGGGGTATTCTATACCTTGGCCAATTCAATATGAAGGTTGATGATTTGTGGGATTTGAATAACAACAACAATACCGATACCGACTTTTTTATTGAAGGAGCTAACACAAGCACCTATCTGCGGGTTGTTAATAGTGGTCGTTCAACAGGAGCTGGAAGCAATCAGCTAATTATGATAATTACCGATGGTAAGGCCAGCGATGGAGGTTTAACCCTAAAGGTTTATGAAAATTCACAGGCAGAAACTGGTGCCAATGTTCGAAACAATCGCGCATTACTAACCTTCCCTGTTGGTTTCTCTACCGATGAGTTTGCCACCGAGCTTACCAATACATACTACCGTCCAGCTCAGGTTAAGGTTTCTGGCTATCTGGATGATGGATACCTAACTATTCGCCCGGTAAGCGGTGTTCTACAAACAACACAAAGCACGGGAGGAGAAGTGCTTCAGCACTACTGGAGAGTTACCCAAAGCGACTTTACCGATTTACCCACACTTGCTTACCGTTTCTACTACCGAAACCAAAGTATTGCAGGAGTTGTTGATTTACCTGGTGGTGCAGCCAATGAGGCCAACTATGTACCTGGAAAAGTTTTAAGTGAGGGAACATATCAAAGATCCTACGAATCAAATGCAGTTGCTCAGCAGGATTTGAATGGTGTTTTCAATGCACCCGTGGATGCCAATACTCGTGTTGTAGTTTTTAACGGGAATAATGTTGGTGCAACTGACGATGGATTATTTGGGTTTAGTGCCAATGCACCAGGAATTACTGCCGAGAATGCAAATTATTCAACTGGTGTATACCAAAGATTTGTTGGGGCGCCACAAATTTTTTATACACGTAGACCTGGAGATGGATTTACAATAAAGTGGAATAATGGGAACAATTGGACATTTGGGTTAAATGCTAGTTACGATCCTCATGATTCGAGGCAGGCTGCTGCAGGAGATTGGCCTAGAGCTGGTGATATTGCAGTAATCGGATGGATTCCCTATGGAGATCCTGGTGGTACCGATGGTTATCCCCACGGTATTGCAGTGGACGGAATTACCGTTGATTTTGCTGAACTAAGGTTTTCACAAATGGAGGATATCTCTGGCAACCCAACTGAACGCAAATACGCTTATAATTTTCAGTTTCGTCCTACAGTGGTTATAAACAATGCCGCAGGTGCCCTAAATGGAAGCATAGTTTCTGGAGAAGGATTATTCTGGATGAGATGGGGGGGAAGTCAAGCAGATCCCGATTTTTCATCCATTGATATTGGCGATTTTGTAAGTCAAGACTCTTCTTATTTTGTTTATGAATCAAAAGGTGGTGTTTATAATAATGTACCATCTATTGTGCCCAACCTTTTAATTGCAGGTGATGGATGGGGTGCTAACGATCGAAACTTTGGATTAGCTACAGACATAAGAGTTAGAAATAATTTCGAATTATTGGGTGATGTTAATTTAATTTTGAGTTCTGGAGCAACTGGAGATGTTATTGTGGAAAATGATCTTCGTATATTTAGGAGTAATGCAAATGGTAATGAGAGTGGCGGTTTTGGAAGAATTGATTATCCGAATGATGCCTCACGAAGTATTGAGGTATATGGTGATTTAAGACTTGAAAACGAACAGGCATTAATTAGGGTAGCAAATCCAAATACAACTGTAAATGAAAGTTACCTTACTGTACATGGTAATATTCTTCAAGATAACACTGCAGGTGGAGGGCTTCAGTTGTACACAGCAGGAAATCAAGATTACGTTAAACTCACCTTAAAAGGTTCAGGAAACCACGAATATACAGTAACATCTGGCGCAACGGCTAATTTTTATAACATTGAGTTTAACAAAGGTACAAGCCAATCATCAACATTTACGTTTAACAATAGCTTTACTCTAAACGGACCGACTTCAGGTGCTGGTGTTGATAAGGCGCTAACACTAATCAATGGAAAGCTAATTCTCGATGATGCAGGAATTAATATTAATTTAACCACCGGCGACGACAGCTTTGTAATCCCTTCTTCTGCAGGTTTAGTAGTTAGTGAGGGCGAGGTGAACGTTAGTGGCGATGATTCGGGCATCCTGCTCGATGGTCTTCTTCGCGTCGAAACGGGTGGGACCATTGATATGGACGATATCGTTGGTAATGGCAATAACTTTATTGAATACTCTGCCTCTGGCAAAGCAACCATTGAGGTTACTGGAGGAACACTTACTGTAGGCTCGCAAATTCGCCGTGGAACATCTTCCTCCGAGGGTCTACTTAGGTATACCCAAACAGGGGGTACAGTAACCGTTGGTAAAAACGCTGCACCTGTAGGCAATAGGGGTGTTTTCGAGATAATTAATAACGGAAGCAGGTTTATCCAAACCAGTGGTAATCTCACCATTGTTAGACCTCAAACTTCAGCCTCTGAAGCATCGGTGCTTATTGAGCCCAGCCTGTTCTCTGTTGGTAACTCTACCATTCAAATTGGAAACGATGATACCCCCACTGGTAGTGTAATAACCCTAAAATCTTCAATAGAATTAGGTAATGTTACCGTTACTGGTGCCAACGGCCCAACAGCCAGACTTCAGGATAGATCGCTCAGCTTAAAGCGGGATCTTACAATTGGTGCAGGTTCAACCTTCGATGGTACTGGTGTTTTCAATTTAACTGTAAAAAGACATATTGTTAATAGTGGAACAGCAAACTTGAATGTTGATAGCTTATTCCTTCTTGGAGCAAGTAATTCCCCTTCTGCAGCTATGCAGGAAATTATGGGTAGCGTTAGGGTAAATAATCTGATTGTTGAGCCTGAAACATCGGTAACCTTACAGGCAGCTTCTGGGCTTGAAGTTGATGAGGATATGTATATCAACAGCGGCCAGCTTATCGATGGTGGCAACGAAATTCTTGTGAAGGGCAACGTAACCAACAACGCCTCGCATGCAAGCTCTAACCCTGCTGCAGGCGGAATTGTTTTCGGAGGAACTTCGCTACAGCGAATATACGGTACCGGACAGTTTGGTCGCATTGAGATTGATAACACCAACGGTGTTCAGCTGGAAAACAGCATTTCCATGGAGGACGACCTAACCTTAACCAACGGAATACTCCAGCTGCAGAGTAATAAGCTAACGCTTGGGCTTGATGTTGATATTGTAGGCGCCCCATTTGATGAGAACAAAATGATTGCCGTGCAGGGAGCTGACTATGTTCCCGGCCTGGAAAAGGTTATTCCGACTGTTCTAACCGCAGTCCCAACCGATCCTTACGATGAAACCGATCCAGCATATACAGGTGGTTATAGTTTTACTTTCCCATTGGGAGTTGACAATGGCTCAGAGAGGAAGTATACACCTATCGAGCTGTATATTGCCTCAAACGATACGCAGGGAAGCATTAGAGTAGCTTCTATGAATAGTAAACACATTTCATTCGATGCAACCCAAACCGATGTGCTCCAGTACTTCTGGACTATAAATAGCAGCGGCTTAAGCAATTTTACCTCTCTTATGCATGCTCACTACGCAGATATTGCCCCGGGTGATGATGTGGTAGGCGACGAAAGCGCCTATATTGGCGCAAGGCTGTACGACAACTCTTGGTCTAAGTTCGAGGAGGTTGACTATGATCCAGGACCACCTGTGATTGATGAAATTGAAGTGGTTTACGAAGCTGACGATTACATTGCTTACATTACTGACGGTGTTAACTTAATAACCGGCGAGTACACAGCGGGTATTAAACCACACATTCCCGATAATGTTCCATTGTATTATACCAAGCAGGATGGCGACTGGACCGATGCCAATACTTGGGAGCGTGAGGATGGCGGAGTGGTTCCCGCCGGTGGCCCCGTGGGCCAACGGGTGCATATACGTACAGCCCACACGGTTACCCTAACAAGTAACTACCGCCGAGCCTACCGCACAACCATAAACGGACGCCTTGAACTGGGAACATCGTACAACCATATTCTGGGTTACGTTTCCGGTACCGGAACCCTTTCCTCCGAAACCAGTTCGCTCCCCGCCGGCGATTACACCGATTTCTTTGCCTGTGGCACAGGCGGTACCATGGAGTGGGCGGGAGGAACCTACGGTTTGCCTACAAACATTACCCAGTACAACAACCTAACCATTACCGGTACCGGTACAAAAACTTTCCCCAATGCCAATATGACTATTTGTGGTGATTTGAGGATAGAGAACACGGCTACCTTATCTGTACAAAATAGTATTAATTTTTATGGAAACCTGTATAAAGATAATACTGCATTTTATTACTCTGAAACAGGAACTTATCCAATAAACTTTTTAGGATCTACTCAAAGTATCAATGGAAATTTCACTGCAATTGGAGATCGATTTAATTCATGGTATGTATATTCATCAGGGGGTGTTTCTTTAACAGGTAGTGTTGAAGTAAAAAATTATTTTAGAATGTACAGTGGATCTGTTATTTATGCAAGTGGAGATGACTTTGTAAGATTAAATAGAACTAATGGACTATCGACAATTACAAGTACGTCTCATATTGATGGATTTTTGTATCGAAACATATCACATTTATCAGGTTCTACTAGATTTATTATTGGCAATACTTCAAAAAGGAAGGATACATATCTCAATAATACAAGCCATATTGCAGGAACAAAATATTGGGGAGTTAAGTATATGTTTGAAAGTCCAAATACTATTGGATGCAATCCTGCGCAGTTTGATAACTCGGGTACTCCAAGTCTTAAATTTATAAGCAATGCTGAATACTATATTATTGAACCTCCAGCAGGTGCTTCTTCAACAACTATTCAATTAGAACTTAATGGAACTAGCGAAGTTGCAGCGGCACTAGGAGAAGCAAATAAAAATAATTTGAGGATTGTTTATTGGAACACAACTAATAGTAGATGGGAATTAGCTGGTGGAGGAGCAACCGTTTCAGGAGCATATAATGCTGGAACAATCACAACTAACAATCCTGTAACATTTAGTGGTTCAAGAATATATTTTACTTTGGCCTCAGTTGAAGAAATTAACCTGCCTACGGCACAATTTACATCCACTGATCAAAACATATGCTCAACGGATTTTGCAACATTAACAGTAGCTTTAACAGGAACT
>Ga0209203_1001051_pt1 | contig 21036 bp, 20 predicted proteins | sample AD_UKC109_MetaG_FD_184423 | JGI IMG/M metagenome (GOLD analysis project Ga0209203, IMG submission 184423) | Active sludge microbial communities of municipal wastewater-treating anaerobic digesters from Hong Kong - AD_UKC109_MetaG (SPAdes)... | ecosystem: Engineered > Bioreactor > Anaerobic >... | reverse complement strand
TGAAGTAAAAATACTCAATATCTTGCAGTTATGCAAATTTTATATCGTTTAATTTGCTGATTTTCAGCATAGATATCTATTATTCAGCAGACCCTATTTAGTCAACGCTGATTACATTCAAAGTATTAGCAGGAAACAGGAAATTAAAATACACATAAACGGGGATATAACCATCCCCGTAAGCAAACGCATGAAGAAAGACTTTTTGCAGAATATAGAAAATTTGTTCCGCTTTCAAATCCCATAATACCGCTTTCGAATCCCATAATACCGCTTTCAAACGCAAGCGAATCATATTCAAATGCTTGATTATAAGATGCTTATTTTGCATATCTTTGCGTGTAATTATTGAATTTTACATCTAAAAAATACGATTATGAATAAAGCAATACTACTCATTAGCTTTGTTGTGTTAACGGCAGGGCTTTCGGCAAACGCCCAAATTATCGACCCAAAAAAAGAGGCAAAACGCCAGGGTACAAACCGGGCAAACAACAAAGTAGAACAGGGCGTTGATGCCGGTTTCGATAAACTGGAAGAAGGCATTGGCAAGCTTTTCAAAAAAAAGAAAAAGAAAGGCAAAGAAGACAATACCGCAAATAATACCGGGGAAAACCGGGAAGAAAGCTATTCGTCCGACAACGGCAGTTCGGTAAAAGGCAAAGACCCCGAAGCGCTTTTCGCGGAACACGGCATGTACCCGCCCGATGGAGCTACCGATGTGCCAATTCCGGTAACCATAAAATGGACAGAAACGGATGGCGCAAAGAGATACGAATTTTATCTGAATAAAGTTAACCCGGATGGCAGCCACGAAGAAAGCGCCCCCTTGGGGGTATCTTCTAAAAATGAATATACCTGTTCCGGCCTGGAAGCCAATACAACTTACAGTTGGAAACGGGTAGGAATGGATTCAGACGGAAGATATATACCGCCGGGCAGCGGTGGCACTTTTACAACAGGCGATGGTTTAGTTACAACAGATGTCGCCCCAAAACAGGACGTACAATGGAGCCGCTTCGATTTTGTACCAGGCGATGAAGTGATTTTTGAAGACATGCCCGATAGGACGGAAGAAAACGGCGAGTTCCCCTCTCGTTGGGATTTGAAAGAAGGAAACGCCGAAATTATACAGGTAAACGGCGAAAAAGTCATCTGTTTTCCACACGGAGGGGAGATTGTCCCATACCTCAAAGATTCCGGGAGCGACTACCTGCCCGATGTGTTTACCGTTGAATTTGACGCCTTTTTTATGCCGGGATATGCCCGCCGGTATTATATATACTTTTCCGACCGCAAAAATCAATCGTCCAACGGCAACGGATACGCAGTTATCTATGTAAATTCCATAGCCTTTGGCGAAAGCGAAGGGACTTACCCCGGTGCAGAAGGCAGTAACCATTCGAAAAATGGCGGATGGCGACATATTTCCATTGCCTTTACACAAGGAAAATTAAAAATGTATATGGACGACACACGCCTTATTAACATTCCTCGTTACGGAGCTAATCCTTCGGGCATAACTATCAACTGCGAAGGCTACGCCGGCGACAAACCGGAAGAACTCCAATACATTAAAAACGTGCGCATAGCCAAAGGCGGCGTAAAATACTACGACCGGGTAATGAGCGAAGGAAAAATCGTGTGCAACGGCATTCGCTTCGACGTAAACAAAGCTACCCTGAAACCCGAAAGTATGGGACCCATTAATGAAATATTCAGCCTATTGCAAAAACAGCCTGACCTAAAATTCAGCGTAGAAGGGCATACTGACAGCGATGGCGACGAAGCCCGAAACCAAACGCTTTCGGAACAACGCGCGAAAACGGTAATGGAGCAATTAACCGGCATGGGCATTTCCGCCGACCGCCTCAGCAGCAAAGGATTTGGCGAAAGCGTACCGATAGACAACAACACTACGCCCGAAGGAAAAGCCAACAACCGAAGAGTTGAATTTGTGAAGCAGTGAGCGCAGAGCCAAGTTTACTTGAACTATGCCGAGTCGAGAAACAAATGCGCCAAGTGAATTTGTGAAGCAGCGAGCAAAAAAAGCGGTATCCTGAATTTTAACAGGCCTATAATCAAATACAGAAAAAACTGTGAAAAGACAAACAAATAAAATTTTAATACTATGGAACCAACTTCTAAAATCAGCAAAAATTTAAATCAATCAATAATATTATTTTCCGTCCTGTTATTAACTGCTTTTACCTCATGCGATAAGGACAATGGCGGAGAAGACCCTCAGCCCGAACCGGGAGACATTGCCGTAATAAATTTAGAATCTGATGATTATTCGGCATTGGGTGTACCCGTTGTAATGCCCAACGACAATTTTGCAATGGCCTTTAGTGTAGATGCATGGGAAGGGACTTCAAAAATATATTGCTACAACAAATCGGGCGAAAAAGTTTGGGACAAAGAACTGTCCGAAACGCCGGATGAATTGGTTTATCATAACGGGCAAATGTTTGTGGCCTGCCAAACCAATCTTTATGCTTTGAACAGCGAAACAGGCGTCGAAAACTGGAGATACCAGCTTACCGGCAATGGCATGTTGGCAACAAAAAACAGTCACAAACCCTGTATTGATGCAGGGGGTAATATAATCATAAGCGTGGACTCGTATCTTGTCGATCTTAGCACGTCAGTTCCTGCCAGGATCGTATCCCTCTCTGCATCGGGAAGTTTAAACTGGGAACAAATAATTTCTACCGGCGATAATTATAACGACCGTTTTACTGAACTTTCCGCACCTTTAGCTACCCCTGATGGTATTTATTGTGTGTCGCATATCACCACCAACGATAGTTACTATGCCGCTCTTAAAAAATATGCAGTATCAGACGGCAGGGCTGTCGCCTCTGTTAGCTATGACGAATACCATGGCTGTAAACTGCACTGTGCCAATAGCAATGGCGATGTTTTCCTAAGCGGCAACCACGACGGGAACAGCGAAACCCTTTTTGTTGCCCTTACCTCCGCTTTAACTGAAAAATGGAGGGTTTCGTTTGGCGATAATTACGTGGCAAATACAGCAGTTATCGACAAAGACGGCAACATATTCATTGGTGTGGAAGACGGCTACTTCCGTAAATATTCGCCCAATGGCACAGAGCTTTTCTCCGTTAATCATCAAAAAATATTCGTGCGCGGCGAAACGCTCATTGCAAAGGATGGAAACATTTACAAATGCCTTCAGGGAGCCGAAAAAATCGATCCGCAAACCGGACTGGTCTCAGATATTTCTGCCGGTCAGGGATTATTCGAGACTTCCGATATGTCGATGTTAAGCGATGGTACAATTGTATATAGCGGAATGGGGAAAATATATATGCTGCCAACTTCTGCCGGGGGAATTTCAACCGATGCCCAATGGCCTTCTTTTGGCAACGATGTAGGCAATAGCAGTTATAAAAACTGATAAAAAACAACATACAATGAAATCAATTTTAATAAAACTGTTTGTGTCCATTGTATTTTTTGCCGGAGGGTTAACGGCATACCTGTACATTACCAAACCAATGGCAGACGAAGCCCGCGCTTCGGAAACCTGGCCCTCGGTGGAAGGTGAAGTCATCCGCTCGGAAATAAACAGCTACCGTAACAGCGAAGGAAAGGAAATGTATTCTCCCGATGTGGCATACATTTATCAACTTAACGGGAAAGATTATAGCGGGAGCAAAATTTCCGATTTAAGCTACTCCACCAGTTCGGAAAACGAGGTACGGAGAAAACTCGCTAAATATGCCAAAGGTTCAACAGTAATGGTCTATTACGACCCCGAAGACCCGTATAATTCAACGCTCAAACCGGGTATCGGCTTCGTGGCAAACCTGCTGTACCACTTGCCGCTTGCTTTTTGCGCGGTATCGGTATTGTTACTATTCGGTTTGGTAAGGCGTTTTATAAAAGGGGAATAGAACAAATTCAATATTTATTAATCACTTAAAATTCAATTATCATGAAAAAGTTTTTTACATTTCTAATTGTAGCTGCACTGTCGTTTACAACAAATTTGTATGCACAGTCGGAAGACACGAAGTTCCTGATTGGAGCGGGTTTAAACTATGCCACCGACATTAGCAATATCGGCTTGTCGGTTGACGGTACTTACCTTATTAATGAAGACTGGGAAGCCGCCGCGGGTTTCACCTATTTTTTCGAGAAAAACTATGTAAACTGGTCGATGCTCGATTTTGACGGGCACTACGTGTTCCACAACAACAATGGTCTTGTCGCCTACGGTTTGGCCGGCTTGAATGTTACCTTCTATAAAATAGATTTTGGCGATACTTACAGAGACATGGGCGACTACGGTGAGTACGGAGACTTATGGGGAGACCTTTTGGACGATGTAAGCGATGCAAGCAAAGGTTCAGACATAGGGCTTAACCTCGGCGCCGGTATCCGTTACGGACTTTCCGATAAACTCTTGTTCACCGGCGAAGCCAAATACACTGTTAGCTCCGGTGGGTTTCTTACCCTGACGGCAGGCGTGGCGTATTGTTTTTAACAGTACTCTAAGTGTTATTGAAGCGTTATTGACGGCTTCACTCCAAGTGAAGCTGTCAATTAAAAGAAAAGGAAACAATCTGATTATAATGCTGCAAAGCCGCAAAAGCTATTTTTTAAAACAAGTTTTAAATCAATTATCATGAAAAAAATTCAGTATTTCTTAATTATAGCATGTGCACTATGTCTCGTTGTTGCATGTGGAAGCAATCAACAATCCGGATCAGACAAAAAAGTTCCAATACATGAACTTGAGGACAGAGATGGTGTCGCATATTTACCAAAAGCAGATAAGCCGTTTACAGGCTGTGCCTATGCTTATTTTACTGATGGCAAGACCGTTTATTTAAAATCCAATTTTGTTGATGGCAAGCAGCATGGAGAATATGTTGAGTATTTCCAAAATGGCCAAATCAATTACAAGTACAATTTTAAAACTGGACTTGAAGATGGTGAATGGATATGGTACAATGAGAAAGGAAATACTCTAAAGAAAGCGAATTACAAAGAAGGGAAACTTCATGGCGAATGGATCACATGGTTCGACAATGGTCAAATCCATGTTAAAGGACAATACGAAAATGGAGAGGAAGTTGGTGAATGGTTTCAATGGGATGAAGCAGGGAACCCTGTTGAACGATAATAAATGAAAATCAGCGTGGGGCTGTTTTTCGGGCATTAACCGTTAATTAAAAGAAAAATTTGGGTTTCTAAAAAAACACTTATGAACAAAACAATCTTACATTTACTACTGGGCATCACACTTTTGTTGAGTGCCTGTTCGGGAGGTAAAATCGAAAAAGTACTGCTCGGAATACCCTCCGAATTACAGGGAAACCCACAGGCGGAAGCATTGATTGCCGAAATGACCGATGCAGTAAACGATTGCCGCGCGGCAACAGTGAAATTAGCCCGCGTAGCCCTTAAAAGCGAGTCGGACTCCCTTAGCCTGACACAAAGCTTGAAAATGGGAGCCATTGCCATAGGCTTCGCGAAAGCACAGGGCAAAATGGAAGACTGTATCAGGCAGGCGGAGAATATGGGCGAAAGCCTGACCGAAGCCCAACACGGCAGCTTAATGGCTTGCCTTAAAAACCTTGAAACCCGAAGTGTGGAAATAATAGACAATCCCGAAGCGTTGGGGATAACACAGGAAGAGTTTGAACGGTTTAAAGAACAAGGCATTGCCATAAGCAATTCATCAAACCACGAGGAGGCCTATACCGAAGCCGACAGCCTTGACGAATATCACGGTGAAGCCAGCGGGTTTATGGATGACGATTTCAATAGAGGAGAAGTGATAGAAATGCCCAAGTTCATGCACATTCTGTTTCCCATTGTGGTCATTGGCTTAATAATATTCTTTGCTATCCGCAGGATTAATAAGTTTTTTGGCAAAACCAAAGAAATAGGCTACACCATTAGCAGTATGAAAGGAAAAATAGGTGAAGTAAAAGACAAAATGGAAAAGGAAGGCGACAAGGACAGCCCCGAATACAAAAATGCGAAAAAAGCCCTTGATTTTATGGACAAGTTTACAAAATAAGTTTTAATGAGTAAAATACTAAAACAATGAACACACACGTATTTGGACTAAAAATTAAAGATAAAATGAGGACTCTACTACTAACAATGTTCCTTTGCGCGGCAATTTGCGCCCACGCCCAAAGCCCGGAAAGTTTCCTCGATAACTCCGTAAAACTGCAAACCTATCCGGTTGTATTGAACGATAAGGTGGGATTTTTCAATGCCGATATTATCAATGTGGTGCTTGCCGTTAATCTCGGCGATGCGTACAACGATACGCAGATTGCCGGTACCTATATCCTGAAAGATAAAAACGGGGCAACGCTTTTCGACAATATGCAGAACCTATATAGTTCTCCCGAATTTCGGGAAGCATTGAGCGCGAAAGTCAAAACCTACGAAGATGCCACTCCCCTGAGTTCTTTCTTTCGCACCCTGAACAACGGACTTTCGTTTGGCTACTATTTTAATATTGGCAACAAATGGTATTTTACCACTTCCGATGGCGGTTTTTTCGGCGCCGATGGTTTTGTTCTCACCTGCTCCGGTAACGGCACAATTGAAAATATCGAAATGCAATACGATATAAAGTTTGAAATGCCCGAAGAAGCCAAACGCAACGAGGATGCAAGCTATACCGACCTCTCTGATTTTTCGATTTCGGCAGAAGACAAAGAACTGGTATTGCAGGAACTAAAAAAGAAAGCCGACTATTCGTTCACGACTTCGCCCGCGCCGGAATACAAGCTCGGCAAACTCGAAATGCTTACCGGCGAGCTTACCGTTTCCGAAAAATACGACGATATGGAGAGTACCGGCACATATCCCTTCCTTATTATTAAAAACGGGGAAGAGTACATCCCTGTACAGGACAAAAGCTACCTATTGGAAAATGAGTTGTATCGTAATGCCGTGAAATCGGAATTTGCGCTTAAAACCGATGCTGATGCCATGAAATTCAGGGCATTCTTAAATAAATTTATGGATGCCGATGCCGAAGTAAAATCGCATAAAAAAGTAGCCGGTGATGTTTGGTTTTTCGCGAATACAACAAGTTTTGAAGACACCCTCGGCGTGCTTTTACTAACCGATAAAAAAGGACAAATAAAAGCCTTTGCGCCAAACAGCAAAAACACAAAAAAAGATATTCTAAGTCTGAAAATGCAAGACCCTGATTTTAAGGTGGACTATGAATTTAAATTGGCCTATCCTTCAAAAACGGAAATAGAAACAACGGAAGATAAAAAGATAGAAGTGGAAATATCGTTCAATGAAGACTTTGTAAACGCTTCGGATGCGTGGATAGCGACAATGGCAAACAGCAAACCCGTGGGCATGAATGTCTCTACCGACGGCTTAAATTCTCCGTTTGGCGACCAAATCCCTGCCTCTTATCTCGGTAAAGGCGTTCACACCGTAGAATATCTCCTGATGAAACCGGGCGATGACTACGAAAACCCATTATCTAAAATCACATTGATTATAACCATAAAATAATTTAAAAATGAAAACTGTAAAATCAACACTATTGTGCGTAATCCTGTTGTTGGGAGTTGCAGCAACAGGCATGGCGCAACAAGCGAAAAAATACGCCGTAAAATCGGGCTATCTGAAATTAGAACTTTCGGGCAGCACCGCAGGGACAAAAGAAATCTGGTGGGACAATTACGGGCAAAAAACCGCCGAACACGAAAAGTCCACTACCACGACTAAAATGTTCGGCATTAAGAATGTAGAGAAAAAAGATGCGCTTCATATTATAGTCAAAGACCGGTTCTGGACTATAAATTACATTGAAAATAGCGGTATGAAAGGTATAGTGCCAAACTTTGCCGATGCCCTAGATGTAGCCAACGGCATGACCGAAAAAGAACAGGAAGAATTTGCCAATCAACTGCTCGAAGACATGGGCGGGAAGCGGCTCGGTACGGAAACGCTTGGCGGGTACCAATGCGATGTAGTGTCGCTTATGGGTACGAAAGTATGGGTTTACAAAGGTGCCGCCCTTAAAACCGAAGGCAAACTTATGGGAATTGAAACCAAAGAGATGTTTTCTGAATTTAAGCCGGGTACGGCAGTTTCTGCTTCAAAATTCGCCCCGCCCGCCAATGTAAATTACCAGGATGTGAGCGCACAGCAGGAAGCTTCAGGTTTTGGCAGCTTAATGGAAGCCCTGGGCGGCATGGGCGATATGGAGGATGAGGAAGACGATGAAGAAACCGTTCCGGTAAAATATCCTTTCAGTAAATTCAAAAAAGCGGTAGAAGGCTTCACCTATCCCGGCTTTTCGCGTGTTGGCGTTAATTCGATGGAAGGCATACACGCCGCCACTTACACCAAAGGCTTTGCCTCGTCGATAATGATTGTAGCCACCTCGCGCAAAAATAGCGACCACAACGTGGAAGAAGGTTTTGAAAAATTTACCCACAACGGGCGCACCTGCTATTATGGCGAAATTGACGACGAAGAAACCGAAGGGACTGCCTTGGTCATTGAGTACCCGGCCTATGATATGTATATCGTGATTACAACCATGCCCGATATGGACAAAAAAACAATGCTCTCCATAGCCGATAAACTAAATTTTTGAAAATATAATATTGAGATAAACTCGGGGTGAATTCGGAGTGCGACTTCAGGTCGCGCTCCGAATAAAAGAATGGCTTAAAAAACAAAAAATGAAAGGAAAATATCTAATCATCGTTTTAACGCTCATTTTCGGGGTATCGCAAAGCACTGCAGGCGATACTGACCAGGAGGAGAAAAAAATAGTACCGGTAAACTACCCTTTTGAAAAATTCGAGAAAGCCGTTGACCGCCTTGTTCAGACTGACGGTTACTCCAAAATTTTTCTCGAAAGCAAAGAGGGCATACACGGTACAACGCTCAGCAAGAACCTTTTTCACTATGTTTTTATCATGGCAGAATCCCGCCAAAACAAGGCGGCAGGCGAATATAGCGGCTACGAACAATTTATTCACAAGAACAAAAAATGTCACTACTATCTCAAACCAGGTAAAGATGGGAAAAGAGGTACGGGCAGTTTAGTTATTGAGGTTCCTGAATACGATACATACATTTCTATTCATTCAACGGCAGCTGCCGGGAAAGAAGATATGGTAAACCTTTTCGATAAGCTGGATTTCTAATCAATTAATTTTGTGCAGGATACTGATACTTTTTTTCTTATTGAAATTTGTGCCCATTGCCAAAAAAGTTTTCGGCATCTCCGAAAAAGCTGTTGGAAACAGGTAAAAACAGAATATCAACAAAGAAAAATGCAAAAGCATTAAGGAAAAATAGAAAAGCAATACAGCCTACTCCGTCATCAAAGGGGAAAAATACACAGGAAACGCCGAAAAATGTCCGGGAAATGAGGAAAAAAACAAAAGTAACGAGGAAAAATCTGTAAGAAATATTAAAAATATAGTTTTCATTTATAACTAATTTTAAAATTATCAGATTTATGGCAATTACAAGCAAACTAACAGATGCCGCTACACTCGAACAATATCGTGTAGCTTGGAATTACTAACTTAGCCGGGACACAGAGTTAAGCATAAACGCTTATTTTTGTGTAATATGAGAAAACAAAGAACCCATTTTGACAAGGCATTCAAAGAGAATGCGGTCAAACTCAGTTTAGAACGCAAGAATATTTCCGAGCTTGCACAGGAATTGGGTATTGCCCCCTTTCTTTTATATCGTTGGCGGAAAGAATACCGGCAGAAAGGAGAAGCCAGTTTCCCCGGACACGGTGTCCAGTCATTAAGTGAAGATACCAAAAGGATTGCTGAACTGGAAAAACGCCTTGGCGAGGCTGAAACAGAGCGGGACATATTAAAAAAAGCTTTGAGCATCATCTCCAAGAGAGATCGTTGATCTATCTCTTTATCAAGAAGACGAACCATCGGTCACGAGTCATGATTCGTCTTGAATCAGTCTGCTTTAATTCCCCTGAGAATCAATCTTGTTTCGTTACCCATGTTGAATAGGAGGTCTATGATGCTCAGGTCAGGAATCAAGCCATTTTTGTCTGCAAACACCTGATAATAATCAGGTATTTGGTAAGGAGAAGGTCTTTTTGGATGTATCAGCTCCCTGTAATCCAGCATGCCATTGGGGGGGGCATTGACATATGTTGAAGTGTAGATAACCGTAGTTTCTATATTGATCAACCGACCGATAAGCTGACGCAATCCTTCGTTGAAGTCATGCAGAAAAGAGAACTTCTTCTCATAATAGGGACGAAATTCGTCTTCATAATATTGAAAGAAGGGTGTAGAACGGTACGCCGACAAGATGGCGTTCCAATGCAAGTGCTGCCAATTACCGTGATCGGCAATCCGAATATCGCGCATGGTGCACTTGCTGCCGGAGGTTTTTTCGACCGGTATGCTCAAGGGCAGGATCCCGTTGGCACCGGCAATGTGACAACGGTTTCGATAGCTCTGTTTCTGATAGTGATCGCATACTTCTATTGTTGCTTTCTCAGCATTGAAAAGCAGTGCATAGTAGGTGACAGGTGCAAGATAGCAGGAGGAGAGCAGCACCGTGCGATGTGCTATTCCATTGCTCATGCCGGAACGCTTGCGCTGCGGAACAGCCTATTCCAGCGTATCTTCCCGTTGAGCCATCCCTTGTCTTTTTCCAGTGATAACCAGATAAGCATTGGCTTACCCACGATATGATCTTCCGGAACGAACCCCCATACCCGGGAGTCGGCTGAGTTGTGGCGGTTATCTCCCATCATGAAGTAATAATCGAACCGGAAGGTGTAGGTGTCAGTTTCTACGCCGTTGATAAACACCTTGCCGTCGCGATATTCAAAGTCATTCCCTTCATAGTTCTTGATACAGCGTTCGTATGCCGCCACCTTGAAAGGCAAGTTGTCGGTGAAGGTGATCGTCTCCCCCTTCTTGGGAATCCAGAGGGGACCGAAGGTGTCGCGCGACCAGCCCGTGTCGTAGCTGAGTGGGTAGTAATGGCTCATACCGGGCTGTTCTTTCTCCCTGATGATTTCCCACACAAATGGTTTGGCTTTCAATCCGGCTACCATCTCTTCCGTGAGGGGGATGCTGAAGTAGAGACGTCCATTGTTCCCGTTACGGGCCTGCAAACCGAACATGGCCAGATTTAAACTGTCCACACCAGATAGGTCCTGTGAGCGTGTGATCACCTGCCCGTAGTTGTTCTGCGTTTCATAGTCTGCCTTGTTGATGCCCAATTCATTGAAGAGCTCCGGGGAAATTTGAGTACCGTCGGTGTGGATCATATAGTTGTGTTGGGAGTAGCGTGGGTTGGGCAGGTGTTTGCCGTCGATGAAGACGCTGTCGTTGCTCAAGGTGATGGTTTCTCCCGGCAGGCCGATGCAGCGCTTCACGTAGTTTTCTCTCCGGTCCACCGGGCGGTAGACGATCTCTCCATAAGTACGCCGGTCTGATCGCACACCATTGCTGCCATTGGGGTTTAGCTTCGAGAGGGTGTAGAAATCAACTCCCTGCATGTTGAGAGCCACCGTATCGCCGGTAGGAAAGTTGAAGACCACGATATCGTTTCGTTCCACCTTGCCAAACCCTTTCAGTCGTTTGTATTTCCATTGTGGTCTCTCGATGTATGACTTGCCGCCCACCACCGGCATGGTGTGTTGTGCCAGCGGAAAAGAGAGAGGTGTGATGGGAGCGCGTGGACCATAGCTTAGCTTGCTCACTGCAAGGAAATCACCTACCAGTAGTGATTTTTCCAACGAGGAGGTGGGTATCTGATAGTTCTGGAAGAAGAAGGTGTTGATGAAATAGACCGCCACCAACGCGAAGAGGATTGCATCCACCCATTCCATGGTCTTGCGGAATGGTTCGTTCTTCGATTTCTTCCAGAAGGACCAGGGGATGAACTTGGTGATGTAGATGTCGAAGAAGAGTAGTATGAACAACAGGATCCATGGCGATCCTGCCCAGAGTGAGAAGAGGAGGGTTGCTGCAACCCAGACAGCAAACCAGAACCACTGATGGCGGGTTGCAGATGAAACACGTTGTTTGAATGTCATAGCGTCAATTCTTACAATATCTGTTTATAATGAACCCAGCATGTCTTTCATGCCGAGGAGTCCCTTCCTGCCTTTGGTGAACTCGGCAGCCAGCACCGCTCCCAGCGCAAATCCGGAGCGATTCTTCGCATCATGTGTGATACGGATGGTGTCACTTGCCGATTCATAGATAACGGTATGGATACCCGGTACTTCCCCTTCTCGAAAGGCGTCTATCGGGAGTTCACCTGAAGTGCCTTTCTCACCCAGTACCCACTTCTCCTTCCGTCCCACCTGTTCGATGATCCCCTCGGCCAGGGTGATGGCAGTGCCGCTTGGAGCGTCCAACTTGTGGATGTGGTGGGTCTCCTCCATGCGTATCTCATAATCTGTGAACCGGTTCATGATCTTTGCCAGATAGTTGCTCAGTGCAAAGAAGATGTTAACACCCAGGCTGAAGTTGGAGGCGTAGAAGAAGGTCTTTCCGTTTTTGTTGCACTCCTCCCTGATCTCATCCATGTGTTCCAGCCATCCAGTGGTGCCCGATACAACAGGTACACCGGCTGCGAATGCTCTCCTGTAGTTGTGAAGAGCGCTCTGCGGTGAGGTGAATTCTATCGCCACATCGGCACTCCCAAATGCGGGTGAGGTGAATTTATCCTCCTCTCCTATATCAATCGTGCATACAATCTCATGTCCTCTCTCCCGGGCGATGCGTTCGATCTCATGTCCCATCTTCCCGTATCCTATCAATGCTATTTTCATCTTTTTTATTTTCTATATACCTGCCGGTGACAGGTTATGTAACCAACAAAAGTACAAAATAAATAGTTACTGAATGTGCCTTGACCCGTAAATTCACCTACTATTGGATGTTGCGATTAAAGCCATCCCTCAGTGCGGTACCAGGCGACTGTCATTTCTACCCCCTCTTTCAGTTTCCAGCGAGGGGTGAAATCGATATCCTCTTTGAGAGGGGTTATATCGCAGGCCCAGTTGCGCTGTTTCATGATTAAAAACTTGTCACTGTTAAAGGTAGTAGTCCTGCCTAGCAGAGAAGAGAATCCACCATTCACAAAGGCAGCATGTTTTGTCAACCAAAGTGGTATCTTCAGACGGATTACTCTCTTTTTCCCAAGTGCCTCCTTTACGATGGCATTAAATTGAGAGTCACTATAGCTGTCACCATCCGCCAGGAAATATATTTTGTTTTTGATCTCTTTTGCCAGGAGGTTGAAGATCACCTCTGCCAGATCCTTGCTGTGGATGAAGGTTAGCAGCTGTTTACGGAAACCTACTCCCACATCCAGGCCATTATTCACCGCTTTCATCAGGATCAGGTAATCCTTGTCGCGTGGTCCGTAGACACCGGTAGGACGGATGATTAACCAGTGGATGCTCTTCTGGCTGATCAGGAATTGTTCTGCCTTAAGCTTGCTTCTGCCATAGGCAGTGTTGGGATGGGGTACACTCTCTACACTGAAAGGGGTGTATCCTTTTTCATCCCCGGGTCCCATCACACTGAGTGAACTGAGCAGTATGAAGGTGCCGGAAAGTGCTTCTGCCGCTTGAAGCGCTTCAACCAGGTTACGGGTGTATTGATAGTTCACCCTGTCAAAGTCCTCATTCCGTCTTGCCTTGGTGAGACCGGCCACATGGATTACCGCATGGAAAGGGCCAAAATGTTTTACCTGATCCCGCAGTTGTTGGGTGAGCATCCTTGAATCTTCGTAGTGGAGGTCAATTAGTCTGATTCGATCATCCTGTAGGTGACGTAGGCTGCTTCCGGAGCGAATACCCGCCCAGGTAGCATGTCCCATTTCGAGAGCCCTGTCGACGATGGTACTGCCGATAAATCCACTTGCGCCGGTGATCAGTATTTTTTTTTGGTCCATTGTGAATCATTTCTCTCCTGCAAAAATAGCGATATCTTCATGAAAACACCCCATCTGAAGCATTCTGATTGTTTTTTTTATTACCTTGCGTTAACTAAAACAGGACTCATTTGTTTAAGTAATAACAATCAACAGAGATATTATGAGCAGAAAAACAAACACCTCTTCCACTGAAAGTAAACCCAGGAAGAAAGAACTGATTACATCCGTCACACAATTCCTTACAGAAAACAACGATAAACAATACAACTACAAACAGATAGCAGCAGCCATCAACGTGCGAGGCGAAGAGGGCCGGCGGCAGTTGGTGAAGGTGCTCGACAAGCTACGCGATGAAGATATGCTGCTTGAGACCTCCCGTGGCAGGTACCGGATCAACAACCGTGGTTTGATGCTGGAGGGTCGATTTGAGCGAAGAAGCAACGGTAAAAACTTTTTTGTGCCTGACGATGATGCAAACATCATCTACATTCCCGAACGTAACAGCAAGCATGCCATGAACGGAGACCGTGTACGGGTTCAGTTGCTGGCCAAACGCAAACGTGCCGAAACAGAGGGAACGGTTGTGGAAATTCTTGAACACACTCAGAGTCGATTTGTGGGGGTACTTGAGGTACAGAAACACTTCGCTTTCCTGGTAATGGACAGCAAGTTTCTCTCCAATGACATCTTTATCCCGAAAGAGGACCTCAACGGAGCCGGCAACGGAGACAAAGTGGTAGTGGAGATTGTAGAGTGGCCCGAGAAAGCCAACAACCCTGTGGGTAAGGTGATTGATGTCCTGGGTAAGCCGGGTCAGAACGACACCGAAATGCATGCCATCCTGGCACAATATGACCTGCCCTACAAGTATCCGGCAGAGGTGGAGAAATATGCAGAGAAGATATCTGACAAGATCAGCCAGGAGGAGATCGCCAAAAGGGAGGATTTCCGTGATGTGTTCACCATCACCATCGACCCCAAGGATGCAAAGGACTTTGACGATGCACTCTCTCTACGGCAGCTCTCACCCAGGGAGTGGGAAGTGGGAGTTCATATCGCCGATGTGACACACTACGTGAAGCCGGGTGATTTGGTGGACCGGGAGGCGGTGAACAGGGCCACATCGGTCTATCTGGTGGACCGTACCATCCCGATGTTGCCGGAGCGACTCAGTAACGGGCTTTGTTCGTTACGTCCCCAGGAGGAGAAACTCTGCTTCTCGGTAATCTTCAACCTCAATGACAAGGCTGAGATCAAACAGTCGCGCATCGCCCGCACGGTGATCAAATCGGACAGCCGTCTCACCTACGAGGATGCACAGGCGGTGATTGAGACCGGCAAAGGTGATTTCTCATCTGAGATCCTTAAAATGAACGATCTGGCCATCCAGCTTCGTGAACGTCGTTTTGCTGACGGGGCTATCAACTTTGAACGGTATGAGGTGAAGTTCAACCTCGATGAGAAAGGAAAACCGCTTGGTGTTTACTTCAAGGAGTCGAAAGAAGCTAACCACCTGATTGAGGAGTTCATGTTGCTGGCCAACAAGGCTGTTGCGGAGGCTATTGGGCGGGTGCCCAAGGGTAAGAAAGCCCGCACGTTTGTCTATCGCATCCACGACATCCCCGATCCGGAGAAGCTGGATACACTAAACAGCTTCATCCTCCGTTTTGGACACAAGATCAAACCGGAAGGCTCCAAGACCGAGGTGGCAAAAAGCATCAACGCCCTGCTCGACAAGGTGCAGGGACGTCCCGAAGAGAACCTGATCGAGACCATTGCCATCCGTACCATGTCGAAGGCGATCTACTCCACCAAAAATGTGGGGCATTACGGCTTGGCTTTTGACTATTATACCCACTTCACTTCACCCATCCGCCGCTACCCCGACATGATGGTACACCGGCTGCTGGAGCATTACCTGGCAGGTGGAAAGAGCGCTAATCAGGGTGAACTTGAAGAGGAGTGCAAGCACTGTTCACAGATGGAGCAGGTGGCTTCCAACGCGGAGCGTGATTCCATTAAGTACAAGCAGGTGGAGTTTATGTCGGATAAGATCGGCAAGGTGTATGACGGAGTGATCTCCGGCATCACCGAATGGGGACTTTATGTGGAGATTAACGAGAACAAGTGCGAGGGGATGATTCCCATCCGGGAGCTGGATGATGATTTTTATGAGCTGGATGAGAAGAACTACCGGTTGGTTGGACGTCGCACCAAGCGTGAATATCGTCTTGGACAGCCGGTCTCGATCCAGGTGGCGCGTGCCAACCTCGATCGCAAGCAACTCGATTTCACTTTTGCATAGGATACCCTACTCTGCGGGTATAGTCGGCAGCTCGCATCTTACCTGCCAGTCTTAGAGCAATCGAGGTATAGCTTGCGGCATCCTTTCCTTTCCCTGCAATGAGAGCCTTGGCCGCCTTCTTCAGGGCGGCCATCACGCTGTATGCAAATGCCCTGATACCGTTGTAGTAGGGATTGGAAGCCTCAGTGAGAAAGTAGACAAATTCGGAGTAGAAGAATTGAGCTCTGCTCAATTCCCTGTTCTCCCGCTCATGATACCCAACTGCATTCTTCACCAGTCCTAACCGGTACCCCTTTTTTTGCAACCGCAGTACGAAATTACGGTCCTCACCATAATGTGCAAAGAGCGGAGCGAAGCCACCCACCTCACGGATGATTCGTGTGGGTACCAACCAGAGTGCTGCGTTGATAAACTTGAATTCGGTTACAGTTGACGACAGCCGTTCAGCATCTCTCCTGTCACGAATGCCCGTATAGTCAGCAAAACCGAAGTCAGTAGCATCACCCCTGCTGTTGAGGTGGAGGGGTGACAAAACCCCGTAAGATTTATCTCCCTCAGCAGCAGCCACTAGCAGGGCTAGCGTGTCAGGTTCGATGCGTGCGTCCTGGTTCATCAGGAATAGATAGTCAAACCCCTTCTCCAGTGCATATCTAAACCCGATGTTGTTGGCCTTTCCGAAACCCAGGTTCTCTTTGCTTTTAATCAGTACCACCCCAGGATAGCGGGAACGGATGATTTCACAAGTGTTGTCATCCGAACCATTGTCGACAACGACTGTCGTAACCGGCAGGGTTGAAGTGAGCAGGGAATGCAGGCAGCGATCGATCCATGGTTCGAAATTGTAAGAAACGATCAGGGCGCAGAGTGATGGGTTGGTGGTGTCACTTATCATGTGAAGTAGCTTTGATCATACATTTACGGAAAAAAGGGGGCGCGAAATTGTTCAGATCATTCAGGAAGACCATCACACCGGGAGTGGGATAGTGGTGAAACCCCAAGTTGTTGAAAAAACGGGTAAACTCTATAAAATCATCTGGATGATGGTAGGTGCAGAGTGCGATTCGAAGTGGATGATTGTTGATGAGACGGCTCATCCCTTTTAGTACAGAAGCTTCGGCACCCTCCACATCAATCTTGCAGAACTGGGGTCTTACTCCTCTCTCTTCAAAAAAGTGGTCGAGGGCAATCTGATGGTCGCTGTTGCTGTCGCCCACAAATCGGGGTACAATGGTCACCTTCTCCTGCCAGGGAGCAAAAGTAGCTTCAAGTGCTTCAAGCCACCCGTTGTCCTGTTCAAAAAGAAAGATTCGTTGTTGACTCTCTACGTTCAGCAGTGAGAAGTAACCCTCGGCACACCCCACGTCAGCCAGCAACTCTCCGGTACGGGGATAAAAAGATTCATCAGTGTAGCAATGCGGTGATTCCCAATCTTGTTCAATGAGCAACATGTTATATAGCAGTTGAACAGTGCGTTTGTTGTGTGAGCGTTTGAAGTAGAGTCGTTTATTTCCAGTAAGCACATATGGAAGACCGTTTTTGGAATCATGCAATACATTGATATCCCGGTATCGGTATTTCTCCTGAAAGTGGCCGTAGAAGGTGGAGAGGCGATGGTGCAGAAGGTATACGACTGCGTTTTCAATCTCTGGATCCGTGGGTGGATTTTTTCGGTAGTGGGTAAGCACCTTTTTACGTGCCCATTTGTACTGTTGAGAGGTCTGAAAGGCTTTCAGTCTGGAGATGACTTTGTAGCGCAGCGTATTGGTTGTATTTTTCATAAAAGCTCATTTTTGAGTGATGATCCACTCCTTGATCTCCTTGATCATCTCGAGCCTGAAGAGACGACAAAATAGTAGGTAGAGGATAGCTACAATACCGCTGCCGGTAAAGATAAAGAGCAGGTTGTGCTCGATATTGCGGGTTAAGAGCCAGGCTACACCACTACTAATCAGTGCCAGCAGCAGGTAGGGGAGCACATCGCCAGCAAAAGCTGATAATGAGTATCCGATCAGTCTCCGGGAGAGGATGAGAGAGATGACCAGTGTTACATTGGTATAGATAACCCAGCTGGCTGCAAGCCCCATGATTCCGTAGTGAAAGAGCATTGCGATGAGGAGTACCAATATCAGTCGCCTGATGATCTCTACCCCGAGAAAATAGTTGGCTTTCTCCCTGGCGATGAATAGCTCATTCAGGACAAAAGCAAAGGGGGAGATGATTCCCGCAAGAGTGAGTATCCGGAAATAGGGTACAGCCGGCAACCATTTCTCCTTGAAGAGAAAGAGGAAGGTGGGCTCGGCAATCAGGATCATCAGGAATCCAATGGGAAAAGACAAGAAAGCAAGTGATTTCATCATTTTGCTCACCACACGATGCAACCTTTCAGTCTGATCGTTGATCTCTGGAAGAATCAGCATCGAGACGGAACGGAAGGTGTTGGAGAGGACGCCAAAAGGTATCTCTTGATATTTCTGTGCCTGGTTGTAATATCCCACCTGATGCATCGCGTTTGGATAGAAGAAGGCAATGATGGATGGGTATATATTGTTAAAGATGGCGTTGATAAGTGAAGTGGTGACTAGCTTGTAGCTCAGCCCGGTAAAGGATCGAAGCAATTTCATGCTGAACAGCTTCAGTGGTGTCCACCGAGAGTAAAACCAGAGAAACATCGTGCGGAAGAGGGCAAAAAGAAGGTTCTGCGCTACCAGTGACCAGACACCGTATCCTTTCAATGCCATCACCATGGCAGCAATCACGGCGATGAGTTGTGCCACCAGGTTTACACGTGTGATCCCCCTGAAGTCAGCTTTCTTGGTGAGGAGTGTCATTTGGATTATACCCGCGGCATTGAGGATGAGTGATAGGAAGAGAATGCGGGAGACAGATATGATGCGGGGATCGTGGAAGAGTTGTGCAATGTGGGGAGCTGCTGCGAAAAGCAACAAATAAAGCAAAACGCTGAACAGCAGATTGAAATAGAAGACGGTGCTATACTCTTCAGCAGTGATATGCTTTCGGTTGAGAAGGGCACGAGTGAATCCGCTGTCAACCAGTAATGCTGAAAAAGCAATAAAGATAGTGAGTGCCCCGATCAATCCATATTCAGAGGGTGAAAGGATACGCATTAGCACGATACTGCTACCCAAAAAGATGAGCTGTTGCCCAAATTTATCCAGAAAACTCCAGAAGAGTGATACTGTGGTCTTATGTTTGAGTGTCGGTTCCGCCATCAGTGGGTGAAAAATTGCTGTTTGCTCCGCAAAAATACGTAACTTAATTCACAATTCTGGTTTTTTGACAACCGTGTTGTGGCTATCGCGAAAAATGTATCTCTTGAAACCGCCAATTTATGAGCTTGTTTTGTTTTTTAATGTAAATTTGCGAGGATGACTTTTTCACAAGAGATAAAGCAGCAAGCGCTGCAGCTTGGCTTCGATGTATGCGGCATCTGCCGCGCCACAGACAGTGGTGAGGAGGATCGTTATATGCAGTGGCTTCATGATCACTGGCAGGGAGATATGGGATACATGGAGCGTAACATCGACAAACGGCTTGATCCCCGCCTTCTGGTGAAAGGTGCCCGTTCCATCATCTCTGTTGCACTGAATTACTATCCACCGGTTAAGCTTCCGGGAAAGGTGCCACAGTTCGCCTATTACGCCTATGGGAAGGATTACCACGAGGTGGTAAAGGGGAAGCTTAGGCGTCTTTTCGAATGGATCCGGGAGCGTCATCCGGAAGTTAAGGGGAGGTATTTTTCTGACTCGGCACCCGTCCTGGAGCGCTTCTGGGCAGCACGTGCAGGATTGGGTTTCATTGGCAAGAACACCCTGCTGATCATTCCAGGCAAGGGCTCTTACTTTTTTCTTGGAGAATTAATCATCGATATGGAACTCGATTACGATGAGCCTGTCACCGAGAGTTGCGGCGACTGCACCCGCTGCCTTCGTTCCTGTCCCACCGCTGCTATAGAACAACCCTACAGACTGAATGCTGCAAAGTGTATCTCCTATCAAACCATTGAAAACAAGGGGGAGATTGACCCCGATATCCTGCCTAACCTTCGAAACAACATCTACGGTTGTGACATCTGTCAGAAGGTATGTCCCTGGAACAGAAGCGCAACCTCGCACAGCACACCTGAGTTCATGCCATCGGATGATTTTCTGACACTTGATTTGGAGCAGATCATGGAGATGGATGAGGATCGCTGGCGCCATATTTTTCGCCATTCGGCGGTGAAAAGAGCCAAGTTCAGCGGATTAAAACGCAACGCAGCTGCCATTTCCAAAAGTCACTGGAAATAGCTACATTTGCATTTTGCAGCACAATTATGACAACAGATGAATCATTTGACATCCGGGCGAAAAGTACATTGCCGGAGAGTGAGCGAGAGGTGGAAAATACGCTGCGTCCGCTTACTTTCGGCGGCTTCAATGGTCAGGAGAAGATCGTAGAAAACCTGAAGATCTTCGTCAGCGCTGCCCGCATGCGGGGTGAATCACTCGACCACGTGCTGTTGCACGGTCCGCCGGGACTGGGTAAGACCACCCTTTCTAACATCATCGCCAATGAACTGGGCGTCGGGTTCAGGGTTTCTTCCGGACCGGTACTTGACAAGCCGGGTGACCTGGCTGGCATTCTCACATCGCTTGAACCCAATGATGTGCTTTTCATTGATGAAATCCACCGGCTTTCACCTGTTGTGGAAGAATATCTCTACAGTGCGATGGAGGACTATCGAATCGACATCGTAATCGACAAGGGACCCAGCGCACGCTCCATAC